>Ga0056115_1000501_pt1 | contig 17640 bp, 6 predicted proteins | sample WorMetOlspDAHAB1_FD_77007 | JGI IMG/M metagenome (GOLD analysis project Ga0056115, IMG submission 77007) | Marine gutless worms symbiont microbial communities from Max Planck institute for Marine Microbiology, Germany - Olavius sp. DAHAB.1 ...
TATATATATATATATATATATACAGTACACTGTCGTCAGTCATAACAGCCTTTAGACGGAGAACGCAATGACCTAAACGTATGTCGTCTGCCGTGCATAGCTACACATGAAATTTGAATGTATTACATTCTAAATGTTTAATAAACAACTAAAGTAAAAAAAATTATTTTTCGGACTGAGTTCTGTGTTCCAAACCTAAATACTTAGGCTTATAGTTTGGATTATGTTATATTAATGTGTTTAACACTTGGTCGTAATTAAGCTGCCATGACCGGTCGAGTTGCCGCGCTTATTTCACACTGCCATATGCAGACAAACAAAGACTGATATAAAGACTATAGCGTTCAAAACAATCGGCCAAACTCATTACTGATACGACACTGCGCTTTATCACGATTTTAATGTCCTTGCTTTTTCTTCAGATTTTTACACACGCCGTCTGGTTTCTATAGAAAAATTCTTAAAACGACAAATTCATTTTAGTTTCAATGTGCGTCTCAGTTACCGAACGAAACTATCACAGTTGGTAATCAAAACGGTCGGCGTTCGCGCAATTGACGCTGAAATTAACGAAAACGCGGCCCATGCAACCGTGGTGGCGCCTTATTTCGGCAGTGACTGGCAACTTCTTGACGGCGGCAGTTCGATTGGCTCGACCATAAGATTTCGTTTCTCAATTTCGTTTTGATTGTGCTCGCGAGTCGGTCTTGTGTGTGCTCGGTAAATAAAATTTATTGGTTTAATCATCTTAGCGGGACCTGGTCTCTGTGTTAGCTGGCATCTGTAGGCCGGCAATCCGGCGGCGCGAGCGATCGGCGTCATCCGGTCTCGAGTAAATCACTTGACTTGGCTGTTATCACGTCCGCTCACATGTCACATTGTCTGCAGTACACTCTAAACTGCTGCAGTCGTCGTCACCGCCTGGCGCGATAAAATCCCGGAAATCAGAAAGGCGCAGTGATGCAGTGATGCCGACGCCATTCCGTCTATTAACGCCCGCCATGCTTGAGGTACACTGCATTGAAGCACGTTGTAAACTTACAAACCGTTGCAACGTCTCAATTCGGTTTTGCTACACGATGGTTTTATTGATGACGGCAAAAAATAATTAGATTAGACTCTGTTGCAGTCATACCTTGCTTAATACAATGTTTAAAGTCTGTGAGTTTAAAACTAATAATAACAACATCGATTTAATTCGGTTCTGTTGCATAACAGTTCTGCTGGTAACAACCGGCAAGTGTGGGTTACGCTTCCAAACAATTTGTATTTTTGCATGCTAGAATTGGGGGAATACATGGCTGGGTTGCTGTAACTCAAGAGAACCAGAAAACCAAACAGGAAATAATAGGTTTTGGGACGTTGTGTGACAGAGTGGAGTAACCATCATCATCGTTATCAATAAAATTTCGTAAAGTGTCTATTAGGCCTTCAATAAGAACATAGCCGCTACAATAGACACAGTAAACCTTAAACAATTGAAATAATAATAAAAGTGAAATTGCATAGAGAAGAAAACAGAAATTACAATTAGGATTAACTGAAGTAAAATTGGAATACAGCAGAGTGATGAAAGTCATGCAGTGTTCCCATTATTTTTATCGGATAAAGGCTGAATGATATTCAGTTTTGTAGGCCTAATTATCGTTTCTCCAATATTCGTGGGGGTTTCTTAGACACGAGTGTCGACTCAGCATGGCAACTTGGCCTGAATGTTACCAGGGGCTGAATTAGTGGTCGTTTCGTAAAACGAGAACAATGGGAACGCAGGCGAGCCAAGCGGAAATTGGTGTCTGGCTCCAAGCACCGGGGCGCTTATGTGGGGTCCGGTGGTATCACTCCCGAGAAAATTTGAAGATTGTATGTGCAAAATTCTGCAATCTAGTGCATTTTTGCCGTAAAATGGTCCGCAAAGCCGTCCATAATGCGTTCTTAAACACTATAACAATTGGAACGGCGTCCCCACGCGTTTCCCCTCGAACTGACCGCTGAGGCTGAGCTGAATCCGGATCCAGCCGCGTTGAATTCGACAAGCGTCGTCATTGAATGCAACATGCGCGTATTAATAGCACGATTAGTGACGTCCTCGAGAGACGAACTCCGCGATTGACTGGAAGCCGAGGAGGCGAGACGGAAGGCGCGAATCCCGACAACAAAGTCGGAGGATTAGCGCCAGATTTGCTGGGATCAAACGAACTCGACAAGTTGTCCATTGACGCCGAATTACGATGGAGAGCAGGTGCGGTGGCCAAGTGGGTGGTCCCGAAAGTTTGCTCCTATTGATACATGCTAACCAATAGCACAAAGCACTGCCAATCAGGTTAGATATTTTATCAAATCTGAGTGTGTGAAAGAAGCACTCGAATATTATAGGTAGACATTAAATATTCTGCGCATGACGTAATGTGTAACGTCATCCAGTACTGTGCTTCGAGCTATGAATGCGAACTGGGTGCAACAAGTGTAAATGATGAAATGTAAATTAGAAACCTGAGCAAAAGGAAAAAATGGGGACGAAGAAAATTTTTGTTAGATTTTTCGTCGGAAAGGTGGTCTAGGAGTGGCGCAAGCGGCACCGACACGTATTTGATCCATTTTGCAGCTTCACGGCTCACGCACTGTTACTGACGTAACAATTGACGTCCTACATAAAATATTTAATACAAACTGATTATAATTGTGGTGCTTCTTTAACGCTCTAATTTTAAGAACTAAACATTAATCTCGTTACATACAATTTAATGCGACTTATTGATATTTTTATATGAGTTCACTTCTGCATCACCCTGTATGTCGTGCGACACTGAACCGTAACGTCAATAACGTCAAAGAAAGCCACACAGCAGCGCTGATATCCACACTAAGCTAAGTATGGGGCCTAATACCGCACCGCCATAAATGAGTAGGCCTAATTCTACACGGGGGTGTTGCTGTGTCTCAAAAATATTTGAAGAGAACTCCGTCAAATCTAAGCGATCGTGTTATCGTGCAGCTAGCGAAATATTCGGAGAAAATCGGCAGATTAGCTTCCGAAGAGGTGATCATAGAGCTCTTAAAGTCTGTCCGAATGTGTACCTTTACTCCTATATTCGCCTTAGAAGTTGTACCGTCACTAAACGAAACCTACAATTACTTGATTTAACAATTAACAGGTACTTTATGTAACTATTCTGCACAAGCGACATAAATGCGGTGACCGAATGTCAAATAAATGTTCATTTTCAACTGCATAGCCTGTTGTTGGAAAAATGTGTGGAGAAAAATTTGTGTTTATGAAGTGAGTAGTTGCTTAACGGCACATCAGCACAAAGTAGGCTATTTAGTATCGATGTGATGGTGGCCTGCATGTACGAGTGATTGCTGGTTTTGTGCGGATAGTGCTGGACGTTAGGCCTATTTCATTTCGATTATTATTTTTATTATTATTTATTGCGTTGTTGCTAATGTATATGGTACAATTATTTGATTTTCTACGCTACCATTGTGACGAATAAAGACGAATATATAAATCTTAACCGATTTTCAAATTTTTCCACCATTACAAACGGAACGAAATATGCCACAAAGCTCATGTAGCAATTTTCACAACACATACAAGGTGGCCCAAAAAACTGGCACACTTTTTGTACGCTTTAACTTCCAACGCCTTAACTTCATCAAATATTATATTGACCGATTTTTAAACTTATTTCACTGTCTGAATCAGAAAAACGTGTAATAAATAATACTGTCACTAACGATCCCACCACACCTCAAATGTGTCGCTACAATACCTTGCAAAATGTGTCATAAAAGCAACAGTTGAAAAGACTTCTATAACAACACATTTTACGAAATTAACAACAGGAAACAACGTGTGTATTGTCTCAGTTATTGTCTAAAGTAACTGTCGCATCCTGCAGTTTTTACGTCAAACGTTTAATGTGTCTGCCTTGCTGCTGGACGACGCACTCTTGAATGTGTTGTTACAGAAGTCGTCTTGTGTTAAACTGTTGCTTTTAAGACACTGGAATTTCACAAGGTAGTGTAGCAACACAATTGAGTTGTGGTGGGATATGTAGTAACAGTATTAATAAAAATGTTCTCCTGATTCTGATAGTGAAATACGTGTGAAAATCGGTCAATATTTGATGAAGTTAAGGCATACAAAACAAAGTGTGCCAGTTTTTTGGCCACCCTGTATACGCAACACGACTAAGACACGCGCTGCTGGATGATGCCCCTCACCCACAAATCCACAGGGTTAAGCCTGGGCTGTTCTCAGTGGCGCCGGAACGAATTTAAAAGTTGGGGGGGGGGCACCGGTCCGGAGCGAAAGTGGGGGCACCGATCCGGCTCTAAAAGCACAATCGTTTTGATGAGCGTTTTCGTGATAGTCAGTACAGTTTGGTAAGTTTCTTGCTTGCTGTTTTTCTACTCGCGGTGCCCCCCGTGCCCAGCCATTTGTAAAAGTAGGTAGGGCACGTTCCTCCCGTGCCCCATGGAGTCGGCGCCACTGGCTGTTCGGAGACCACAGATCTGAAGAATGGAGAGGCTTTTGTAGGACGTGTGCACAACTGACGAATGGCGTGCGACTTGGAACATGCGTGCTGTCCGAATAGGTTACTTTGTGCACAAACTATGAGAATGTGAACAATTTTCTTGAAATTCAACCACTTGCTGTACATTTGCTTATACTTGAGTTTTGAAGCGAGTACCGTATGCACGTGTGATTTGTGTCAACTTTGAAGATTTTTTCACGAGGTAAAAAAGCTAAACATTTATAGAATGGCAAAAATGCAACATCGGATTTGCTACAAATTTCATTGTGTCCATAATAGTGAACAAATTTTGCAAATCAATTAAATTTGACAGATATATCGCCAAATTTCAGAGTCCCAACTTTTTGAGATACGGATTTACAGGCTTTAATATGATTTATTTTGGTGTGGCTTACTTTTTAAGCCACCCTGTACAGCGCGCCGTCGTTATCGCGTTTGGAGACAACGCTGAAAATGTTCGTTGACGTAAATAGGCCTACCTGTCCAAGTCACGCTTAATAGATTTACCATCTTGCACACGTTGACTACACAGTTTGTGCTGCTATCCAGTTGTTTTTGGTCTTTAAACGATCGCTGAAGCTCAGCAAGTGGCATTAAACACTGTTAGTACAGCTTATTCTCACTCGGGGCTCTCCCGTAGAAGTGTACGTAACTGCTCCATAGAACAGCTATTGGTAGTAGGTAATAGTAGGGTTATGGCTAGGGTTAGGTAAGGGTTAGGGTTAGGCTGAGTTGTTGGTGACTATTAACCTATTAATTATTAATTGTTAGGTGACATATTCTGATTTTCTGCCTAGTTACGTGCATTTCTACGAGAGTGCCACTTTCATTATCTCGCAGCACGTCAAAAAAACTCCCGCGTGACATTAACAATTCTTTTTGGTTTTTATGTTGACTCAAATGAAAACTTGAACATCTGGCTGACCTTCGACCAGCCTATACTTAAAATTTAATTCCTAAGATTTCTGTTTGCGTAAAACTCCAGACTTTGTCGAATGAACGCTTATATATGGGTTTTTAATATAAAATTGTATTTAAATTACAGTTACTATTTCAAAATGTTGTAGGGTATGGGCTATCGCGTTTTATGTATCAACGATGATTAATTATAATTCAGTGAGAGTTCGTAATTGAACCGTGCTTTGATCATGGGTGTTACTGTGCTGCATTATTGCGAAATAAACTATATATATATATTAAAACTCAATAGTGCATTTTTTATTCATATACATTTTACGATATCCAACCTATAGACCCAATAGGGCCCCTGAGTCCCAGGCCCCATATGCACCGGCTACAAATCTGACTCTCCTCCGCAGCGGAGTACCGAGTACTACCGTGTACACATTAAGCCGTTAATTATGATCCACCAATAGGTTTATATTTATTTTGTTTATTGAATCTCATAGTCTCGTATGTTATTGTATTTCCAATTTCGTGACGTGAGCAAGAGCTATTAACTGGATAAATGGAAAGTCTGAGAAATGAAAAGGCAAACAAGAATGAAGACGTAAGGGGAATGAGGAATAGTTTCATTCCAGTGCCACGGGGAAGATCGTTCGATCTGCATTGTACACGGTGGTCCAATAAAAAGTAAGAAACTTCAGAATTATCAATATCCGGTATATAGGCCTATAGCACAAAGTAATTATCTGAATTTTTAACCACTCACTACATGCAATACTAGAGCCAGAATTCGTCATTTATAGAACCTTAATCGTATTTTTACTTACTTACTTACTTATTTGCTCCACAGACTTGCTACCGAGCGAACTTAGTTCGTTTTTTGTGATAGCTAGCGCCTTTTGTAGCAAATAATTCACGACATGTACTGTCAGTTGCTATGTTGTCAACATTATCGTGATGACAATTGCAAATCGCTTTAGCGTTCATGTTGAGGAACTGGGTTAACGATGTTTCCTAGTGTATGCATAATATCACACGATATAGCCATTAAAATTATGCTTTGACAAGCAGGCCTATAGATGGTAAAACGAGCTGTATAAACTGTTTTTGTTGACTGTGCCCATTGAAGAGGTACGACGGTGCCAATATAAAACAGTTGTGATAATATTCCCTCTTAACCTCCAGACAGTCACCGTAACTTTAGATGTTGTCGAATTGAGGAGAGAGGGTCACGCGCACTGACAACGCAGGTACATAGCACAAAATAAATCACGCGTTTACTATTAATTAACACATTCACAGTCGGTAATACAGTGAGAATAACTGAAATACAGACACATTATTCGTACAACAAAACAAATATAAACAAAGTACCCGACTTAGACTAGTGCCATTAACAACACATACACGCAGTCCTGAGTTGAGACAGTTAATGCAGACAACCTGTGCCACAGAACTCACCGTTTCTTCCCTTACTCTGCATACAAGCTGTAAACTGATAGCACCACATGTACGCAAACTCTTAAGGCTATTGAGGGCCCGCGTTGTGACTCAATATTTTGGGCCTTCCCCCCTTCCCTTCCAGATGGGTTCACGTTACAAATTTTCTATTACCGTGCTGACTGTTTTATACTGCACTACACTCATTAATTTATCTAATGGACAATTAAAAAACTCTAAAATGAACACTGCATAGCTGCTGGTCTCCAGAGACTGCGTTCCCGGGAGCCTCGCTTCCCCAAAGTATGCCACCCCTCCCCAAAGTACAGTCCTCAACAGTCATGTAAACTTGAAACAGCAAACATAACCGGCTGTCGTCGTGGTAACAAGATGGCAATAACGCTGTTGTCAAGGTAACAACTTAACAAGACGACGTCATTTTGGCATGGTGCTGACCTGAGTCTCAGTGCGACCTTAAAACTTCTGCATCGTCTTCTTCACTGGCGTAGGCTACTCGTCAGAGCGTTGCTGCACGGACAATTTCACGCCATCTCCACCGTTCTAAAGACGTACGTGTTCCACCAGAAGGTCGTGTGCAGCCCGTAGTTAAGTGGTCGGAGTTCTGCCTCAGTTGACCGAATGAGCCAATGTTTCCTGGTTGACTGCGCCTTTGCCTCCAGTCTGGACGTATTCGCTACAAATTTGTTATTGATCTACATTTTATTGTCAGCTCTATGCCTCCTTTAATAGCGAGGCAATTGCACGCGTCTTTGTTCTGTTTGTTATTTCTCTCAAAATAATAATCGTATGGATTAGTTCATTCGTAACAATAGGCATCAGGTAAGATTGCTTTTTTGGCAACCTCTCATGGACTTAAGTAATGATTTTTAAAAATAATATATACGTGTTTAGTGTTCACAGTGAATAAATTTATTTATTTAGTCATGCATTTATTTATATCTTCCAGCTGCGGGTTGGGATTAAGGATTTGGGTCACGTGATTGTTAGCGATGTACACAGGTGCGCGGTGCGACCAGGCGTGACCTCTGACCCGCGCCGTCGCGACTCCGACTTCCGGCCTGGTCTGACGTCATCGTCGGGCTACTTCCGGTTTGTCCGGATACTCCGGAACTCCACTGCTGTCTGTCGCCGAGGCCGGACATTCTAGTGCTTGCTTCGACGGTTGCAACGTTGCTTTGATGTCGAGTGACAATCGTCTTGGGCGGTCTTAGATGACTCTTCCGCTTCGTGATTGGCTGATTTGTCGAAGTGGGAGTGCCAGCGTATGCTACTTCAAACAATGACGTATCTGATGACGTCGACGGCGGAGTGTTGCAATGCAAGCCAGTCGCAGCAGTAGTTGCGACAGGTTTACGACCTCCTGACTGAGTACGCCTGGGTTCGATCGGCACATTATGACTGCTGCAGATCGCTAAGTAGCCCGGTAGTCTACTCGCTCTCGGCTGCAACGCACGCAATTACTAAATTCCAAAATGCTAATCTAAATCATTCACTTCCAACGCGTTAAAAGCATACAAAAAAGGTATATTAAAAAGACACAATACATAATACATTTAGGATACAATGAAAAGTTAGTTAATTAGAGAAAGGTTGCATTTCTGCTGAACTGTCTACAAACTGTGCAACTACTGTAATTTCTCACACAAGCAACACGGCGTAGGAGACATTTAAAACATAATTTAAGAACTACACAATCTGCTTCCGCTTCCCTTCCGCCAAAAGTTTAGTGCTACATTTGGAGCTTTTTAATATCATGCTTCTGTTGACACTTTTTAACGGCATTAATTTATTTTTACAGCTGCACAAATCGATTTAGTACTGTACATTTTGCCAAGAACTGCACACTAAAAAAACTACTGAATAGGATCACTGCCCGGGCTGGTTTTAATACCCAATACGCAGTCCGCTGCCGGATACAACGTTCATAACGTCTGTGTTGCATCTGTTTAAGCACTGGCGTGCAACCCCCGGAGGTGTAAGATCACAGCGGCATTGTGACCTGGCGACTGAAACTGCGAGACATAAAAATACAAGTAAAAACCCAATTAGGCATACGCAATGAAATATTTATTAGATCGACGGCGCTGTATATATTTGACATTGCAGAACCGACTTTTGACGAATAAAACCAAATGTCTATTGTATTACTGTTCAAATACGTTGAATCAGCAAGTAGTTAAGTGTTTAGGTCAGTTTTACATAACCGTAACCGTTGAAACATTTCAACAGTTCACGTCACTTCAGTACAAGTTCAATACGAAAGTGGTGTACGTTCGAAAGACAGGACAACCGAAAGCATAATTATCTTTCCTGAATTGTGAATATCTTCTTTAATTCACAAAACACTGGTAGAAAATACAAAGAAACAAAAAACAGACGATTAACAAAGCTGGCTGGCAAGTCAAGCAAAGTAATGCAATCCAATATATCAAACACAGAAATCAATTCTCGAGGCTTCGGAATTAATAAATTTTGCGTGGCGAGTGGCAATCTGGTGGCTCGGAAGTTCGAAATTAAACTGATCACGATAAAATTCAATGGATGGCATGCTGTTAGTCTTGAAGAGCTTCATGAAAAAAACGAATGACTGCAAAGTCAAGCGAGTTTAAATGAGATTTATTTTCATCTCTCGCATTTTCATGTCTCGCATTTTCAGCGTCCCCATTCTGACCTGATGGGATCTGTGTGCGGGCGACACGCCAGTCGGCGAAGCAACGCTGATGGACTGCAGCGACGTAGACTGAACCGGATGAATGGGAACCGAAGACAGCACTGGCGATATGGTGCTGATTACGCCAGGAACACTGTTCCGCCACGGTCCCCGATGCCGCCCCGCGTCCAAAGCACCTGCTAACGATTCGTCAGGCCTGCCGGAGTTCGACACCGCTGCTACTGAACTATAGACACACAACCGAGTATTTTGAAGGAACTTTGCCGATGGGGCAAAGTTATCAATTATTGTATGGACTTCGTGTCGAGCTGTATCATATCATAAACTAGATTCATGCAGGGGCGACAGACAAATATTAGCATAAAGCACTATACAGTTTCAGTGCTGCAGGCTCGGTGTGTGGAACAGCTTGCCACCGCACCTACGACAATACATTAACTTCGCACGTTTGCAGCATAAACTGAATACATTTCTGTTTGGGAATTAGTCAACCACGGCGCATCGTGACTGTTTGCTATTCTGCGACATAGAAATACTCTTACTTACTTAGTTACTTACTTACACAACTGCATTATGCGGGCAACTCTGGGTACCTCTGGGGAAAATTTCCCACCAGTTAATATGTAAAAAGAGTATTTAGAGCACATCGATTAGACGTCTACAGTCGAACAAATGGCGCGAAAAATGCAATTTGAGGTGAGCGGATCAGACGAAACTACACCCACATTCGTTTTATGTCAACTTGCGTCTGAGAAAACAAAAGACATGGAAATGGAAACTATTTAAATTTTGAAGTTTCTGAAAATCGAAAACACCTGTTGTATCTGCGTACGTGTTTGTACTCGAAATATGTTCACACTGTTTCAGAGTTTATTTTTTAAGTTTAATTTAGCGCCACTTTTATTAATTCGTGCCATGAACGCTTCACAAATTTGCTACGAGGAGGAGGACGATGATGACGATGTTGACATGTTTGTGTATTAATGATCTGTATGTATATATGTCTTCTGTCGTGTCAGACCATATAACACGAGAAAGCAAATGTCTAGAAGTCGAAAACTGGCGTCAATATTGCTCACGTTGGCAAAGTCTAGTTCACTGCTCGGTTTAAATAATGACGTACTGGTCTATATAATTTTAGTCTTGTATAATTTTATTTTTTTCCAAAATATGTCCGGTCTAAGTGACATTGCTACCAGACCTGTAGTCCACAAGTCGTTTTGTGTACTTTTGTGTGGTCGTAATAAATAAATAGATAACTCAAAAGCGAGTGTCGAGGTCGACTCGCCGGAAAAGAACACACGAAGCAGGAAAGAAAGAATCGATGCTTGAGTGAATACTTGTTGTCGTCGTCGGACACGAGTCGAGCTCCACAAGACTGAACGCGGCATGCGGCTCGTATCTCAGCCATACGAACGCCACAACATGGGCGCGCGAACGGCGCAGACCTCACACAGCGATTCGAATTATGTGCCCGGGAACCATCTGCATCAGCAGGTGCGATATAGTAATAAAATGTCCAATAACAGTATAGTAATATTATTTAGTCCATGATCAGCTATAAACACAATATTTTCTACATACACGTAAAAATAAACATTATTATAAGAAAATAACATGCATATAACGAGAAAGAGTAACTACTTTTATAGTTTTCTAGAATAAACTTAGTTAGGTATGTTATCACTGATTGTACTATAACTGCAATACAAACAAATTATAATTATATAACATTTACACTATATCAAACATGCTTTTTTCGTCTAAACACATACTATAGATATTGCAACAATATATATATAGGCTAACCATATACGTATACTAATAATATAGACAAACCGGAAGTCGACAAGCACACGTGATCTTCCGTCGTGATAGTTTCATCCCGCCACGACGTCCGCCGACAAGACGGCGGAGTTCGGCGAGAACCGGAAATGGGTGGCGGCGTCTGTGACGTCACGCTGCGTGCGGAAGCAGAAACAGTCACATGACCATGCTGTTGCTGCCGCTGCTCCTGCTGCTGACGGGTGGCGCGGCGCGGCAGTCGCAGTCGCGAAAACAGCGTCGGCCATTTCGAACCAGAACCGGAAGTGGCGGTGATGACGTCACAACACGGCGGTATCGCGCCGGCGGTGGCGGCATCGAAGGAGTTTTCGGAGACGGAAGCTCGTAACTGGAAGAGGTCGCGTTGTACATCCACGATGCTCTGGTAGGCGTGGAACGAGGAGTCAGAAGGCAGCGGCGACAAAGGCGATGCCCCCGCCACGAGCACTGGGTCCAACTCGTGGTAGAGCGGGCTGTCCTCACCGCCATCTGACTTTCGCGTGCATTCGTTCGACGCTGCCGAAACCTCTCCGTCTCGAGCCGACTTCATCCGGGTCACGTGACCTGCTCCGATGACGTCATCGACCTCTGGCTCAACCGCACACGACACCAGTTTTCGATGTCGCCAGAATTATGTAAAGTTTTCGGCCGATTTTATCGTTGGCTGCTTGGGGACGACCGACTGCTTGGCCACCACGAGCTTGGGCCTTCAGTAGGCCGAGAGCTTAGCGGCGCAAGAATTTTCACATTTCCGCCTTTCAACACACGCTCAAACATACCCCCAACATGGCGGTGTGTTTAATTCAGTGACATCGTGCACGTGCGCCTTACGTATAATAGACGTTTGTCGTCTAATATTTAAATGCGACAGCGATTCTCAGTCGACTGCGGTTATATTGCATGGCTGGAGCTGGCAGTGACAGAAAAGCGGCTCAGCCGGAGAGAGCACAGGTGCGATAGCAGGGTCTATCGATCAATACAGGTACTGGCCGTCTGTCTGAGGGTATACCCCCTCCCACACAGACAGATAGACAGACAAACAGACGAATATAAATTCGAGGTCGCCCGCAAAACGCTGTTTCTACTTCCGGTCGCAAAGAAATGAAACAAAAACGAAACGAATAAAGAAACGAAAAAGAACACACACAATTACTGCAACTCTACGCAGAATCTGAAACAAAAAAAACACACAGGGACCTAATAAGCCATTTTCAGCAACCGCCTGACAGTTTGTTCGCAACTGATTCAGCCTGCTATCAAAATACCATAGGCTAGGGCTAGCATACATATACAGTTATCCCAAGAAATCTGAGTGTCCGAGAATCATTGCGATCTAAAAAAACACGCTCCTTCTGGCGTCACTGGTGACGTCACTTGGGTTGTGATTTTGTGCTGACCGCAAGTCATGAAAGACAACTAGATACAGTGTCGCTTCATTATGTGTTATATTTTTGCTCCAAAGTTTCTAAATTGTTTCACAGTATTTTTGAAGTTTTATTCCGTTTGTATAGTTTGTATTTGAATAGTTGTTACGTGTTATTTTTGCGGATAATGGCCTAGCAAACGATTTTCTTTATCCAGACTGCACGCACCTCAATACTCCGCAAAAAAGGTTTGTTTATTTACTAATATTAATTAATATGTATTAATATTATTATTATTTATTAGTAAACGAAAATGATGATGATAATGATTTATTTACAAAGTGGTATCACAGACAACTTATCTTCGCGTGAGTTTTTTCCAATGATTTTTATCATTTTTAATATTAGTTTTAGGTTCTTGTGTACCTTGTGTACGCTGTTTATAATAAATAACTAATAGATGTGGCAGTGGCAGATATGCTTGTAGAATACAGAACATCAGCAAATATGCCCCTCCACGCCGAACATCGGAGGCGATTATGTGTAAGACGGAAATATGCCACCTTCGGAATGCAGTCGGTCGTCCGTTATCAGGCAAAATATCTAATCATATCTGTCATAATATCACTTCCGTCGCCACATAGTGATACCTGACACGGCCATTCGAGAGTACCTGCTATTCAACGCACCTGCGCCTGTTCTGTCTCACCTGAGGTCGCCTGGCCCAGCGCTACAGCTGCTGCTGACTCCGACGTCGCTATGCTGACTAATCTTATCAATCTGACGTCATATCAACCAATGGCGCAGCCAGAATTTCATATCAAGGGAAGCCAAGTCCTTCGTCTCTCCCTTTTTAGATCTTTCTTCCATCCCCCACTCTTTCCATTTTTGCCCTTCTCTTGTCACCTCTAGCAGAATGTTTTGGTTACGTGGTGTTCTCCAATTTTGCAGGTGTCAAGTTTACCCGCTGAGCTGTAGAGCACAGACCAGGGCAAGCCACTCACGCACTTGCCCCTGTCACCAGGCAGTAAAGTTGGTACTAGTGGAGGGACGGTGATGTTTCGAAGCTAGGTAGGTAACCGCAGGTTTGGCGTGTAACTAACCACGAGTTACAGACTTTGTGGTTTAGGCTACATCACCTAGCTCTTGGCTCAAAAGCTTAAGACAGGGTCGCGCCTGTGGTTCATGGACTACGGTACCGTCACCAAAGCACGGAAGGCGCAAAAAATCAAGATCGACAAGCCGGCGTCTTGGATTTTCCGATATTCTCGCGGTGCACAACGGTGTAGCGGCAATGCTGGCATAACACCGTTACGTTTCTACAGCGTCACACATCCAGTAATACACAGTAAAAATAGAAGTAGTCTTATAATCCAGCTACACAGGGAATTTGGGAGACCGCTGTAAGCTCTCCAAGTAGGTCCGAGCCGCCAACCGCTTTTAGTGATCTTTTTGGGAGCGGTTAATTTGAGGCCTCCCGTGATTTCTACTGCCGATATCTTAACGGTATAAAATCAGTTTTAACGAGGAACAACGCTGCATTATTTTGCATTTGTTTTTACTGGACTTACGTCGCACCCGGAAGTGGGGGTATTGCCCGGATAACCCTATTCACCCATCGGCCCTGGCGACGCCACAGGCTTAAACATTCAACTATATAGCCACGGTATGTACCTGCAGCCAATACAGCATCTATGTATCTATAATATACGCAACATTCCAGTGTGAGCGGCACAACAATGACTTGGAAAAGGTGATTAATCAGTTGACTAATCGTATTGATTCGGGTGCGCTCGCAGCGAGTAGGCCTATTTGATTCTGTGTTTATGTTATCGTTATTGGCGTCAGTAGACCTATTCTTTCTTCATGCCAAAGCGCAGTGCATTTTAGCTAACTAAATATTCTGTATGTTCAGCAGTAAGTGACGTAGCCAGGGATGGGACAACTAGTGATCTTAAGCCCCTTCAAAACTGAAGTTAGTTCCCGCCAACGAACCTGCGCCCAGGGCTCTTGCGCAGGAAAACAAGTGTGTGTTGGCTATCTTGACCTGAAACCGACTACAGACCGTGTCTCATTAATGCTGTCCACCTCTCGCCTGAGCGAGATCATCGAGATGAACTAGAAAAAGACATCCTTAAAAGGTCGTGAAATTTTCGATGAAACTTTCACAGCAACTGTCAGCGAATTTTTCATCTTTAAAAGTTAGCTCTGAATTCACTTGAAGATGCAACTCGCCTAGGGCCTATATTTGACCACTCCCGCAAACGATATATCTATATGAAACCCGAGAAGAAACTTTTACGCCATACAAGGTAACTGAGATGAAAAAGGAATTTTAGTTTTTTTATGTCTGGGAGGCTAGTAGTTAGTTTGTAGTTTTGTACCTGAATATTTTCCTACTTTGTTAGTTCCCTATTTCTGTATTTCTTGTTTGAGTTGCTTTAGGCCTATCTGTTATAGGTATGTTTCTGTTTCTGTGTGTTACTGCAATTTAAGGGAAATATTACTGTCAAAAAGGCGCCCATAGCGACATCTTTATATGTAACTATCAGAAAAAGAACAGTTTTCACTCAGCGAATGTCTGAATTCGTCGAGTGATTGGTCGCTGCTCCTCACAGACGCTCGCATATGATTGCAGGCAGATGGGCCAGAAGTAGGCCTAACAAAAAACAGCTGGCCAAACGAAGAAGACCCATTTAGACAGAACATTCGTATGAATTACGAATTGTCAATGCAGAAAATGTCTGACAGCTGGACGGGGAGGCAAGTGTCCCTGGGACGCCGGGGGTGGGGATAGCGAACTGGTCCTAGATCGGCCAGTGCTGCAACTTAACCACTGACCCACATATCCCGACCCGGTTTTTCGAGTGCACTGCAGCCGGTACCACAGCCTCGTTTCAATATTAATTATTACGGCACGGCGCGTCGAGTACCATCTGCAGCAACCCGGCCTGCGATACACTTACTGGGTGGCCCAAAAAGTACTTGCCGAGTTATTAATAATTCGCAAGCGCCAGAATATAACAGTCGGTATTAAATATTCTGCTCACGACGGAATATGTGAGGTCGTCTTGAAGCTACGATGTTGATAAATTAAGTGCAAATAATAAAATCGTAACCAAAATCCTAAGAAAAGAGATAGGACTGGGATGAATTTTTTTAACAAGAGTTTCTCTGTAAAGTACAGATATAACTTTAAGTTTGCTATGCTAACGCGAACTGACGCATGAGGGAACGCTGACATTACCAACTCACAATTTTACACTTAATATTTACACTTTACACGTATCGCCAATCCACAGCTCATGGTAACTAACCGACATCAAACTATTGCGCTTACGTTTTGGGGCCACCGTGTATAGAAACGGCGAAAGTGCGAGCGTGAGTGCTGATATGATTATAGCCGTCACACCACACTGTGGGTATGGCACGGGATCGATATGGAGGCAGCCACTGCTACATAAGGGACTACGGTGCCGGTGATGTATACCATGCAGCCACAGCATGCAGCTTCGCGTTTTATGTTGCTGTAATTTGTCACTTGGCCGTGTTTCACACACACACACACACACACCATGACACCTGCTCTGCCTATACAGTGTGATGACAATGTCATTCTAGATCTGACAGTTGTCGTCGCCTTCTTGTCAGGCACTGATACCTCACATATTCATGCACATCAACTGCAGTAGCTCTTATTATGCATTTATTTCAATTCACATATTACAGTGTAAACAGAACATGGCAGACAATTAAGAGGGAAGTTACAGTGACGGTTTTAGGATGGGCGTCATGCCCCCTCCCCCAGTTTTGTGCCACCCACAATTCTGTGGACATCAATTTCTCCATCCTGAAAGCTTAAACTAAGATAGGCCTAGATGAGTTGGACACTGTTGCCATAACGTTGACATTTGTACAGTAATGTAACATTTTGCTTCAGCTTCTGCAGACTTCTTCTCCCAGACCTCCTGATGCGGCCCAGTAGGAAAATTCCTCGATCGCCCCCATGGATGCCACTGGAGTCATCCACAAACCCTAGCAATATCGAAACCCTTAGAATTAAACTTTTAAAGGCTAGAACCGCGGCTCGTAAGTAGTGTGGTAAAAATTTCATGATTTTTTTTGGTCTCAAATATTTCATGAAATATTAAAAACTTTCACGATATTTTAAAGTGAGTAAGGCAAGTATCTTAAGTAAGCAAGTGAACCAATTAAAGGTGAGTATCTGTTGTTATGCATGAATAGGCCTATCTATCTCCTATTAATAACACGTACTTAAATCATGTTTTTAGAATATTCACGCAAATTATATACGAGCCATTTTGTCTCGTTTCACATGTATTGTGTGCATTTGTTCTGCATCTTTACAGTCGTATACACGTTCGAGAAACAAATATGGTAACGACGACCCCGGTGATGATCTGTAATAGCACTATAACGTCGTCAACTATAGGTGACAGGCCGTTGTTGTGTGTGGAAATGTACAATTCAGTCGAAATACGCGGACTGCAGACAACTCGCCCAGTGCCGGATTAGCAATGTAGCAAATGTAGCATATGCTATACGGGCCTCGCGCTTTTGGGGGCCTCGCGGCACCCCATAAAACATTTTCTATGGCACTCCATGGTATTTCCACGTTCGGTAGGTAAGCTTATTTTAGTAAAGCGTATCTCGTATCCTATGTGTTAATTTGTTATGTCATTTATGCTGTTACGACATCTATGAACTCATGTAATAATAATTTGTATAATTGTGATACGTAATTGTTCGCAGAACTAATAATATGTAATACGGATCTGTTTTGTTTTGAAGGGGGGCTCTTAACTTGCTACGGGCTTCACAGTTGCTTCATCCGGCACTGAATTCGCCCATA
>Ga0056115_1000502_pt1 | contig 17630 bp, 12 predicted proteins | sample WorMetOlspDAHAB1_FD_77007 | JGI IMG/M metagenome (GOLD analysis project Ga0056115, IMG submission 77007) | Marine gutless worms symbiont microbial communities from Max Planck institute for Marine Microbiology, Germany - Olavius sp. DAHAB.1 ...
CAACCCCTCTCCCCCCTGGGGCGAGGGGCTTTTTGTTCCCTTCTCCCCTGGGGGGAGAAGGTGGCCCGAAGGGCCGGATGAGGGGGTTCCGGTGCCCGCCAGCCAGCCCCTAAACCATCCCCAGCTGGGTCTGCCTGACCCGCCGTTCGGCCGGAAAGCGCACCCGGACCGTCGTGCCGGCGTCGGGCTTGCTGTTGATCGTCAGCTCGCCGCCGTGCAGCTTGACCAACGCCTGCGCCAGCGGCAGGCCCAGCCCGGTCCCCTCGCCGTTCACCCTGGGGGTTCCGTTGACCTGGCCGAACCGCTCCAGAACCATCGGGATGTCTTCCTCGGCGATGCCGACCCCGGTGTCGGTCACCAACACGTCCAGGGCGCCGTTGGGCCTGCCGTCGCACTGGACGGAGACCGACCCGCCCGACGGCGTGAACTTCACGGCGTTCGACAACAGGTTCACCAGGATCTGCTTGACCGCCCGCCGGTCGGCGCGCAGCAGGCAGTTGGCCCGGTCGCCCACATAGCCGATGCGAACGCCGCCCTCTGTGGCCTGCCGGCGCACCATGCGGATTGCCGAATCCGCCAGATCCGCAAGATCGAGCTCTTCCTCGCGCAGTTCGGTCCGCCCGGCTTCGATCCGGGACACGTCCAGAAGATCGCTGACCAGCGACAGAAGATGCATGCCGCTTTCGCGAATATCGCCCAGATACTCTTCCACCGTGTCGGGGTTGCGGGGCCTGAGGTTGCGGTCCATCAGCACCTCGGAAAAACCGATGATGGCGTTCAGCGGTGTGCGCAGCTCGTGACTGATATTGGCCAGAAATTCCGACTTGGCGCGGTCGGCATAGCGGGCTTCTTCAAGCGCCGACTTCATCCTGGTCTCGTTCGCCTGCGCCTCGGTCACGTCCAGGGCAAGAATCTCGCAGCGCACCCTGCCGCCGTTCGGGACAGCGTATCCCGACGCCAGAGCCGTCACCACGGACCCATCGGCGCCGGCCAGGCGCAGCAGGATGCCGTGGGCGGCCCCTCTTTCGGTTATGCGTTCTACAAACCGACGGCCGGCTGCCTGATCGGCGAACGGATGAGTGTTTACGTCGCCGTCGACGGCCAGAAGACTGGGCACGTCTTCGTAGCCTAGCATTTCCGCGAATGCCGCATTGGCCTCTTCCAGTTTGCCGTCTGCAATTGTGAACGCACCGATGCGACCGGCCTCCAACAGCGCGCCATAGCGGGTCTGCGCCGCCGCCTTCACCCTGTCGGCGATCTGGCGCTGGTCGCGGTCCTCCAGATAGCCGCGTAGCGCCATCGCGAACTGGCGGACCTGCTCGTCACTCAGCGACTGGCTGTTCTTGACGGCAACCGGCAAAGGCAGCGGTTCCGCAAGGACGGTCTCCGCCTCCCCCGGCGCATCGGGCTTGGCGCGGTAGTCGCGCACGGCCGAGACGCAGATCCCCAGCGCAATAACCGCCGAGCCCAGCAGGACCGCGAGAATGCCGTTCCAGACCGTTTCCTCGCGCTGGCGCACCTTTGCATTCGACTCGGCGGACTGGACCGCCAGGGCCGTGGAGACCTCTTGAAGCTGGACATCAAGACGATCGACCAGCCTCCTGAGATCGGCAAGACGGGTTTCGCCGGCGCCGTCGTCGCCGCGTTCGTAGGCCTCAACCGCCTGGACCGCCGTCGACACCAGGGCGGTGATGTCCTGCTTGAGGCCCACCGCCGCCTCCGGCGCATAGTCCGCCATCTGCCAAAGCTGTTTGTCGATGTTGGCAGTGTGGGTCACGACCACATTGCGGATCTTGGAGGCGCCGGAACTGTCGCCCAGCATCGAACGGGTCAGTTCTTCCTGGATCCCCGCACTGAGCCGTGAGACCGTTTGGCCGACTTCGTTCAGTTGCGCGAGATGCACCGTGGCGCCGTCATCATGCATCGCCGTCCGCCGCAACTCATTCGCGAGAACGGCAATCCCAATCAGGGCGGCCAAAATCAACACGGTCAGCGAGATGACCGGCGCAGCCAAACTCCCCCTACTCGTCACGCCTCATCAGTTCCCCTGCTCCGCCGGTGCCGACCTTGATGGCGTCACCAACCGGGCTTCTGCCCGTGGATCCTCGCGGGTCGATCGCATCGGGCATGCCGTGGTATGGCGGAGGTCCATGCCCGTACTCCGGCACCGTTGACTGTCCGCTCCTATTGACCACCGGCGCTTCGCGATGGCAACAGAGAATTGCCATAGCATGCGCCTGCCTCCCGTTATGCGATTAACCATACTGTCCGCGGCATTATCGTCCGCGGCCAGCGCAGAGTCTTGGTTAAAATCAAACCGCGGAATTGCACTGAATATGGAACCGCGCCACGCGGAAAACCGAATGCGTGTTTTTCCCATCACCCAATTTCCGCATTGCGTGCAACGGAAGAACGCCGCACACGCAAGGACGTTCGCTTCGCGAGTTGGATTCACATCAACAGTCCCGCATCGGGTTCAATCCACTTGTAATAACTCGGTCGTTCGAACATCTTTTTTTGCAGTCCGCGTCGGGCATCCAGGAGGACATGACCGTGCGGCACGGCGTTGCGTCCGGCTGAAGGAAGTCGCAAGGGTGGCGAAAGAAGAACCGATAGAGTTCAACGGAACCGTGGTCGAGGTCCTTCCCAATGCGATGTTTCGCGTGCAACTTGAAAACGAGCACGAAATCCTGGCGCATACCTCCGGAAAAATGTGCAAGAACCGCATCCGCGTGCTGGCCGGCGACAAGGTCACCATAGAAATGACGCCATACGACCTGACCAAGGGCCGCATCACCTACCGCTTCAAATGACAGGGCCGATCAGGCGCTTCGCCGGGCCGGCATAGCGGCCGCGTCGGGATCGACCAGCGCCGCCGCATCCCGGATCACCGATACGCCCGCCTTTGGCTTGCAGGCGTTCTCGCTGAGATAGCGGCGCCAGGCCCGTGCGCCGCGGCATCCGTTGAACAACCCGATGATGTGTCGGGTCATGCGTTGCAGCGGCACACCGCGCGCCAACTCTGATTCGACGAAACCAAAGTAATGTTCCAGGACCGCGTGGCGGTCCGGCAGGGGTGCCGTATCGCCGAACAGCAAACGCCCGGCACCGGCCAGCATGTAGGGATCGTTGTAGGCGGCGCGCCCGATCATGACGCCGTCAACATGGGTCAGCTGTTCCGCCGCCTGGTCCAGGCTGGCGATGCCGCCGTTGATGACGATCTCCAGTGCCGGAAAGTCCCGTTTCAGGCGGTGCACCACCGCATAGCGCAGCGGCGGCACCTCGCGGTTCTGCTTGGGGCTCAACCCTTTCAGCCAGGCCTTGCGCGCATGCACGATGAAGGTCGCGCAGCCGGCGGCCGCCACCGTTTCGACGAACCGTTTCAGGTCGTCGTACTCGTCCTGGTCGTCGACGCCGATCCGCGACTTGACGGTGACCGGAATCTGGACGGCCGCGCGCATCGCGCGCACGCAATCGGCCACCAGATCGGGCTCCTGCATCAGGCAAGCGCCGAACCGGCCGGACTGGACCCGGTCGGACGGGCAGCCCACGTTCAGATTGATCTCGTCGTAGCCATAGCCCGCCGCGATCTCCGCCGCGCGCGCCAGATCGTCGGGATCCGACCCGCCCAGCTGCACCGCGACCGGGTGTTCCGCGTCATGGAAGGACAGATGCCGGTCGCGGTCGCCATGCAGGATCGCGCCGGTCGTGATCATCTCGGTATAGAGCAACACCCGTGGCGCGATCAGCCGCAGGAAATACCGGTCGAACCGATCGGTGCAATCCATCATCGGGGCGACGGAAAGCGTGCGGTCGAGGGTCTTCGTCCGGTCCATGGCGCGCCTAGTCCAGTTCGCTGATCTTATGATCGGCCGAACCCAGCCAGTCCGGATCGATTTCCACGCCCCATCCCGGCGCATCGGTCACCGTTGCCATGCCGTCGCGGATCTCGTAGGGGCTCTCCACGAACAGGCCCTCCTGCCAGGGATAATAGTCCCGGCCTTCAATGGAGAATTCCAGATACTTGCCGGCGTTCGGGATCGCGCGCAGCAGGTGCATCGTGAACAGCGTCACCATCGACAGGTTGGCGCAGTGGGGCGTGCAGGGCAGGCCGGCCCGCTCCGCCATCCGAGCCACCCGCAGGGTCCGCGTCAGTCCGCCCAGATAGCAGACGTCGGGCTGGATGACGTCCACCGCGCGCATGTCGATCATCTGCCGCCAGGTCGGCAGCAGGCAGTCCTGTTCGCCGCCGGTCACGTCGATGTCCAGCGCGTCGGTGACCTGCTTGGTCTGCTCCAGCTCCCAGTAGGGGCAAGGCTCCTCGTAGTGGGAGATGCCGTTGTCCTGCAGCATGCGCCCCACTTCGATGGCGCGTGCGGGCGAAAAGCCGGAATTGGCATCCACCAGCAGGGCGACATCGTCGTCGAACGCCTGGCGCATCGTCGGCACGATCTCCTCCGTCCGGCCCAGCCACTCGTCCACGTCGTGGCCGCACTCCGCGCCGATGCGGAACTTGAAGGCGTCGAACCCGAAACCGTCGCGCAGTCTTTTCAAACGGTTGGCCTCGTCTCGAGGCGTGATGTCGCGTTTCATGGAAGACCCGTAGGCCCTGATCCGCCCCGGCGCGCCGCCGATCAGTTCGCAGACGCTTTTGCCCTCCAGCCTGCCCCGGAGATCCCACAGCGCCGTGTCCAGCCCGCCGACGGCACGGCAGATGTAGGAACCCGGGAACTTGTGCTCCCGCTCGGGGATCAAGTCCACCAGGCGGTCGATATCCAGGGCGTCCTCGCCCAGGGCATGCGGGGCCACCTGGCGGTGGACCACCTGGGCGGTGATATCGGCATGGTAAGGGGCCACCTGGCCCCAGCCCTGGCTGCCGTCATCCGTCGTCACCCGCACGCAGCAGATGAATTCCGTCGAAAAAGTCTCGATCCGCCTGATTTTCATGGGTCTTCCGCCCTGTCACAGCAGTGAGCCGCCGGTCGGAGCGCCGGCCTGGCCAAGCTTTAACAGGGCGCAGGAGCAATGGCAAAAAAGCTGGCAACCGGCCGCCAACGTGGCAAGATGCGTCCTGTCCGGAACCGGAAAGGCGCAAGGGACGGACAAGACACGAAACTGTTGTCTGACTGAAATAACTCAAAGCGCGACTGACGCGATGGCGTGGGTCCCTGCGATCAGGACACTCTGATCATTGGCCCATTCAACAGGTACAGGGAGGTACCATGATCAATCTCAAGACACTCGTCGGCGGCTTGCTGACCGCAGCCATGCTGACCACCGCCGGCACCGCCGGCGCCGAGACGCTGCGGCTGCTCACCTGGGGCAGCTATGCCCCCGACAAAGTCATCGAGATGTTCGAGGCGAAGTATCCCGACATCGATGTGGAGGTGACCTTCTCCAACAACGAGGAGATGATCGCAAAGCTGCGGGCCACCGGCGGCGCCGGATACGACCTGGCCCAGCCCAGCCACGACCGGGTCTATGCGGCCCAGCTTGAATACGACATCTACAAGCCGCTGGACCTCAGCAAGATCGACACCTCGGTCATGGACCCCAACCTGCTAGATGGGGTGAAGGCGAACACGACGATCGATGGCGCGGTCTATTCCGTGCCGCACCAGTGGGGCACCTCCGGCCTGATGGCGGACAAGACCAAGGCGCCTGAATTCTCGAGCTGGGCCGACCTGTGCGACCCGAAATACAAAGGCAAGACCTCGATGCGTCTGAAGCGCACGATCCTGCTGGGAACGGCCTTCGCCATGGGCGAAGACCCCTTTGCGGCCTATGCCGACCTGGACAAGTACCAGAAGATCCTGGACCAGGTCGCAGAGAAGCTGATCGCGTGTAAGGACAACATCAAGGCCTACTGGAAGGGCGGCGACGACCTGTCCAGCCTGATGCTGTCGGGCGAGGTCATCGCATCGGAGACCTGGGACTCCACGGCGTACCGGCTGTTCAGCGAAAACGAGAACATCGTCTTCATTCCGCCCAAGGAAGGCGCGCTGGCCTGGATCGACACCTTCACGATCCCGCGCAAGGGCAAGGCCGACGATGCCGCCTATAAGTGGATAAATTTCGTCATGCAGCCCGAGATCGTGACTCTGATCTCAGGCAGCTCCGGCGCCATCGCCGCGGTCAAGGGCGGAACGGATCTGATGCCCGACGACAAGCGGTCCGCGGTCAAGGCCGCCTTCTCTGAGGAGGACATCGCCAACCTGAAGTTCTTCGCCAACATCCCGCCGGGCGTGGAGGACATGGAAGGCAAGACCCTGGAGCGGATCAAGGCGGCGACCGGAGGCTGACCAACCGCGTTCTTTAGAGTGTCAAGGGGAGGCGGTCACCGCCTCCCCTGTTTTCCTGTGGTGGCCATGGATTACGACCTTGAATGCGTTGGCGTCTCCAAGACCTTCGGCGAACTGACGGCCGTCGACAACGTCTCTTTCGAGATCCCCAGCGGTTCCTTCTTTTCCATCCTTGGGCCTTCGGGCTGCGGTAAGACGACCCTGATGCGCATGATCGCCGGTTTCGAGCAGCCGGCCAGCGGCGACATCAGGATCAAGGGACAGTCCGTCCTGAACCGTCCGCCCAACAAGCGCAACGTGAAGATGGTGTTCCAGCACCTGGCTCTGTTCCCGATGATGAATGTCGAAGAGAACATCGCCTACGGTCTGCGCTGCAACGGCGTGCCCAAGAAGGAGATCAAGCGCGCCGTGGCGAATGTGCTGGAGCGCGTCAGCCTGCCCGACGTGGGCACCAAGGAAATCCACCAGCTCTCCGGAGGACAGAAACAGCGCATCGCCATTGCGCGCTGCATGGTGCTGGATCCCGACGTCCTTTTGCTGGACGAACCGCTGGGCGCGCTGGACCTGAAGCTGCGGGAGAGCATGAAGATCGAGCTGAAGCTGCTGCAACACCAGTTCAACACGACCTTCGTTTACATCACCCACGACCAGTCAGAGGCGCTGGTCATGTCCGACCATGTCGCCGTCATGAAGGACGGCGCATTCGAGCAGATCGGAACGCCCCAGGAGCTTTATCACGACCCGGCGACCGCCTTCGTCGCGGGCTTCGTCGGCGACAGCAACCGCTGGCGCGGGCGCGCCGTCGCCGTGCAAGGGCCGGGCGTCAAGGTCCAGACCGACACCGGTCTCACCATCGCTGGCGAGGCCGCCGGCGGAAATGGCTTTTCCGAAGGGGCGTCGGTCGAAATCTTCGTGCGCCCCGAGTTCATCACGGTCGACCGGACCGGCGGCAATGCGGCGACAGGCCCGGACGGCGTCAACAAACTGGCGGGCAAGGTCGACAGCCTGCTGTTCAACGGCGCCAACAGCCGCGTTCTGGTCCGGACGGAAAAGGACGAACTGATCGAAGCCGGTTTCCAGTTGACGGGCGGCGCAGAGGATTTGCGCCAGGGCGACTCCGTAACGATTTCCTGGCGGCAAGATCGAAGCACCTGTTTTAGGTCAGACAGCTGAGCGCGGACCGCGGGGACGATCGTGCAAAAGGACATCAAGCGGCTGACCCTGATTCTGCTTTTTGCGCCGTTTGCGCTGTGGATTCTGCTGCTGATCGTATTGCCGCATATGGGCGTCGCCGTCCTGTCGGTGCGCGAAAAGGTTGCGCCACGGGTCTACGAATACGGGCTGGCCAACTACATCGACTTCATCAACGAGCCGATCTACTGGAACACGCTGTTGCGCACGGCGACCATCTCGCTTCTGGTTACCGCGCTGGCCCTGCTTATCGGCTTCCCGGTCGCCTATTACATCGCCAAGATCGCGGGCAACAGAACCAAGGGCGCGCTGTTCCTTCTGTGCCTGATCCCGCTTTGGGTCAGCGACCTGATCCGCGCCTTCGGCTGGATCCTGCTGTTGCGCGAAACCGGCATCATTTCCGGCCTGCTTCAGTGGCTAGGTCTGATCGGCGGGCCCGTGGAACTGCTCTACAACGACGCAGCCGTCATCGTCGGCCTGGTTTACACCGTCATCCTGTTCATGATCGTGCCGCTGGTTTCCACCCTGGACGGCATGGACAACAGCTTGATCGAAGCCGGCTACAATCTTGGCGGAAACGGGCTGACCGTCTTGAGGCGGATCATCGTGCCCTACGCCATGCCCGGCATCGTCGCGGGCTGCATCATCGTCTTCATGCTGACTGCGGGCAGCTACCTGACCCCGATCCTGCTGGGCGGCAAGAACAGCAGCTGGTTCACTGAACAGATCTACGACCAGTTCATCACCCGCTATAACTGGGAGTCCGGCGCGACCTTCGGAATCCTGCTGCTGGCCTTCACGTCGCTGGTCGTGTGGCTTGGTCTCAAGCTAAGCGGCCAGACCCTGGCCAGCACCGTGGCGAAGGACTAGGCGATGGCGGCCGCACGACCCACCCGCATGGCGTTTACCTGGGCCTTTCGCTGTTACGTGCTGGCCTTTTTCGTCTTTCTGGCCGCGCCGCTGTTCTCGGCCGGCCTGTTCGCCTTCAACGATTCGCTGTTTCCGGCATTGCCGTGGCGCGGCTTCACGCTGGACTGGTTCTTCAACGACACCGAACCCAAGCTGGGCATGTTTCACGACCGGCGCCTGCTGCGCGGTCTTTACTACTCCTTCGTGATCGCAATCATCGTCTCCGGCCTGTCCGTCGCGGTCGGCACCAGCAATGCGTTCCTGTTCGTGCGCGGCCAGTTCCCGGGCAAGAACTTCCTATACATGGTGATGGTCGTGCCGCTGGTCATTCCGGGCGTCATCCTGGGCATCTCGATCCTGGTACTGGCCAGCACGATCGCCAACGGGATCGAGAATACCTTCGATTACGAGCTTGAGTTTCTCCGCCCCGGCCTGCTGCTGGTGATCCTGGGGCAGTTCTCATTCATCACAACGATCACCTCTCTTGTGATCACGGCGCGCCTGCGCAAGTTCGACTACGCCATGGAAGAGGCCGCGCTGAACCTGGGCGCCGGCCGCGCGCGGGTGCTGCGGACCATCACGCTGCCTTTTCTCCGGCCGGCGCTGATCGCCGCAGGGCTGGTGGCGTTCCTGGTCTCCTTCGAGAATTTCAATACCACCTTGATGCTTGTCGGCTCGGATGCGCCGCTGACCATCACCATGTACGACCGCATGGTCAAAGTCGGCTCGACGCCGGTGCTGAACGCCGTTTCCTTTTTCCTGATGGTCGGATCCGGTGCCCTTGCGCTGTTGAGCATCGTGGTCCAGCGGGACAAGGCGTCCCGCCAGTCGTGACCTGTAATGGAGTATGACTTCATCATTGTCGGCGCCGGATCGGCCGGCTGCGTCCTGGCCAACCGTTTGACCGAGAAAGGTCGGCACAATGTCCTTTTGCTTGAAGCGGGAGGCTCGGACCTGAACTTCTGGATCCAGATGCCGATCGGCTATGGCAAGGCCTTCTACGACAAACGCATCAACTGGATGTACATGACCGAGCCCGACCCCGGCATCGGCGGCCGCCGCAGCTACTGGCCGCGCGGCAAGGTTCTGGGCGGATCCAGTTCCATCAACGCCATGGTCTATATCCGGGGACAGCCGGAGGACTTCGACGACTGGGAGGCGTTGGGCAATGCCGGTTGGGGCTGGGCCGACGTGCTGCCCTATTTCAAGCGGTCCGAGCACAGCCAGAATGGCGGCGACGACTGGCGCGGCGCCGACGGGCCGCTTTACGTTTCCGACGTGTCGCGCGATTTGCACCCGATGTGCCAGGACTTCCTCAAGGCCGGACAGGAATGCGGCCTCGCCTTCAACCCGGATTTCAACGGTCGCACGACGGAAGGCGTGGGCCTTTATCAGAACACGGCCAAGGGCGGGATCCGGATGTCCGCGGCGCGCGCATATCTCCGGCCCGCGCGCCGGCGACCGGGCCTGCGCGTGGAGAAACGGGCCCACGCCACAAGGATCCTGTTCGAAGGCGCAAGGGCCGTGGGCATCGAGTACCGCCAGAAAGGACAAACCAGGACGGCGCGGGCGGCGCGCGAGGTGATCCTGGCAGCCGGGTCCATCAACAGCCCGCAGCTGTTGCAGTTGTCCGGCGTCGGTCCCGGCACTGTGTTGCGTCCGCTGGGCATCGATATTGTTCGCGACGCCCCGGCGGTCGGCCGAAACCTGCAGGACCATCTTGGCGTGGACGCTTACTATCGTTCGCGGGTGCCAACCTTGAACGACCAGCTACACCCCTGGTGGGGCAAGCTGTGGCACGGCGTACGCTATGTCGCGACGCGCCGGGGTCCGCTGTCGCTTGGCGTCAACCAGGGCGGCGGATTCATCCGCACCCGGCCCGGTCTGGAACGACCGAACATGCAGCTCTATTTCTCGCCCGTCAGCTACACCAAGGCGCCGCCCCGCAAGCGCCCGATGATGAACCCCGACCCCTTTTCCGGATTTCTTATGGGCGTTCAGCCGACCCGGCCCTCCAGCCGCGGTTATCTGCAGATCGTCTCGCCCGATCCTTTCGCCCAACCGGCGATCCGGCCGAACTATCTTTCCACCAACCACGATGTCGAGGAGATGCTGGACGGGGTCCGGTTCATGCGCACCCTTGCCGCGGCGCCGTCGCTGGCGCGACTGATTGAATACGAGATCGCACCCGGACCGGATGTGCAGTCTGACGAGGAGATGCTGGAGGATATTCGCCAGCGCGCCGGGACCATTTTCCATCCGGTCGGCACCTGCCGCATGGGACAGGACCCCAAGGACCACGTCGTCGATGCCCGCCTGAAAGCCCATGGATTGTCCGGCCTGCGCGTGGTCGACGCTTCGGTATTCCCCTCGATCACCTCGGGCAATACCAATGCCCCGACGATCATGGTCGGCGAAAAGGCGTCTGACATGATCCTGGAAGACAACGGATAGAAGGGCGGCCGGACCGGCTGGGACGCGGCATGTTCACCCCGGACTTCAAGCCGACCCCATATTGGTGGGAGAACCGCGATCCGCCGACGGGCGACGATGGCCCGCTGCCGGAGAAGACCGACGTGTTGGTCATCGGCGCCGGCTATACCGGCCTGCACGCCGCCCTGCAGACCGCGCGCGGCGGGCGGGACACGCTTGTGCTGGACGCTGAGACGGCCGGGTGGGGATGCAGCAGCCGCAACGGCGGACAGATCAGCACCAGCGTCAAGCCCTCCTACGCGGACTTGGAAAAGCGCCACGGTCGGGAAACGGCCTTGTCTATCCTGAAGGAAGGGGAGGCGTCGCTGCGCTGGATCGGGGATTTCGTGCGCGAGGAGGGCATTGTATGCGACTTCAAGATCGCAGGCCGGTTCCATGCGGCCCACAGCCCGGCGCACTACGACAAACTGGCCAGGCAACTGAAGGCTCAAATTCCCGGACAAGAGGCCGATGGGTATCCGGTGCCTCGTTCCGAACAATTGCGCGAGCTTGGCACGGACGCCTATTTCGGCGGCGCCGTCTTTCCCAACCACGCCTCGATCGACCCGGCGCGCTATCACGGCGGCCTCCTGGAGGCGGCGGTCGATGCCGGCGCGCGGGTCGTGTCCCGGTGCCGCGTGACCGGCCTTGACCGGCCGGACGGCGGCTTCGCGGTGGAAACGCAGAAGGGCCGGGTGTTGGCGCGCCGGGTCGTCGTCGCCACCAATGGCTACACCGGGCAGGCGACGCCCTGGCACCGACGCCGGGTGATCCCGATCGGCAGTTACATGATTGCCACCGAACCGATCGACCCCGCGGTTATGGACGCCGTGATGCCCACGGACCGGATCATCAGCGACACCCGAAAGGTCGTGTATTACTACCGCCCTTCCCCGGACCGCACCCGAATCCTGTTCGGCGGCCGGGTCTGCCACGGTGAGACTGACCTGTCCACCAGCGCGAGCCGGTTGCGTGCCGAGATGGTCAGGCTGTTTCCGGCGCTGTCCGGCACGCGGATCAGCCATTCCTGGATGGGTTTCGTTGGCTATACCTTCGACAGCCTGATGCATGTGGGCAACCGCGACGGCCTGCACTATGCGATGGGCTATTGCGGCGCGGGCGTGGGCATGGCGAGCTATCTGGGCATGCGCGTGGGCCAGCAGGTCCTGGGCTTGAAGGAAGGGCGGACCGCGTTCGACGCCCTGCCGTTCCAGACGCGGCCGCTCTACGGCGGCGCGCCCTGGTTCGTGCCGCCGATGGTCCTGGTCTACCGGCTTCGCGACCGCCTGGGAATCTGACCGCACGGGACCGGCAATCGCCGCCCTTCACTGTCCATTAACCCTGTTTTCCGCGCAACCGCGGCGATTGTCGCCTGCGGCCCCGGCGACATTGTCCCCGAAGGCAAACGGGCCATTAACAAAGTCCTCATACGATGCTTGCGCTGCCAAAGCCACGACACGACGGCAAGGCCGTCGCCCGTGGCCGAAGGGGGTTTTTGCATGGCGAGCGGGCGCGACCATGACGGTCGCAAGAGCGCAACGAGGAACCACACGAATGCCGACCTGGCCACGGCGGGCAGCGCGGACGGGCAGCCTTTTGCCCTTCTGAAGACCGTCTTCCAGAAAGCAGAGGACGCGGTGGTCGTGACGTCGGCCGACGCCGACAACCCCTGCATCGAATATGCGAACGACGCGTTCACGCGGCTGACCGGCTATCCGCTGAGCGAGATCCTGGGCCGCAGTCCGAAATTCCTGCAAGGCCCCGGAACTTCCCACTCCGCCCGGGAAGCAATCCATCATGCGCTGGACCGCAAATGCCCCGCCCGGGTCGAAATGCTGAACTACGACCGCGAGGGATCGGAATACTGGATCGACATATCGGTCTTTCCGATCCTGGGACCCGACGGCGAGGTCGCCCATTTTGCAGCGATCCAACGCGACATCACTGAACAGAAACGGCAGGCGGCGCGCCTGACCCGCCTGGAGGCCCGGCTCCGCGCGGCCATGGAAGGGTCTCCCAGCGCCTTTTATCTGCTGGAAGGATGCCGCAGCGAGACGGGCGTGGTCACCGATTTCAGGCTGACTGACGTGAACACCATCGGCGAGAGGGAAATCGGCCAGCCGCGCGACGAGGTCGTCGGCCAAAGGCTCAGCGACCTGCTGAGCCTCAACGGCGCGGCCGGCCTTTTGAACCGCTACCGCGCGGTGCTGGAAACCGGCAATCCGATCGACGAAGAGATCTGCATGGAGCTGTCGACCGGCGGCACGTCCTGGCAACGCCAGCAGGTCGTCCGGGTCGGCGACAGCATTGCCGTCACCAGCCAGGACGTGACCGACCGCAAGCGCGCGGAACAGAACCGCGTGCAGGCCGAACTGCGCCTGCGCGGCGCCATCTCCAGCATCCGCGATGGATTTGTTCTGTTCGACGCCCAGGACCGGCTGGTCATGTGCAATCAGCAATTCGTGGACAGCTACCCCTTCCTGGGCGACATCATGCCGCTGGAAGGCAGGGCCTTCGAAGAGATCCTGCGGATCGGGCTGGCGCGGGACGCCTACGCCGATCCGCTGGCGACGGAGGATCCCGAAGCGTGGCTGGCGGCACGTCTGGAAAACCACCGCAACCCGCCGCCCGAGCCGCTGGAACAACAGGCCCATGGCGGCCGCTGGATCCGGATCAGCGAACAGCGCACCGCCGATGGCTGCATCGCTGGCATCTACAGCGACGTGACTGCCCTGAAACGCGCCGAGACCCGCCTCTTGGATGCCGTCGACAGCATTGGCGAAGGCTTCGCCCTGTTCGACGAGGACGACCGCCTGGTTCTCTATAACCGGCCCTACCTGGAATACTGGGGGGAGGTCGCCGACGACATCCAGACCGGCATGACCTTCCGCGACCTGTGCGCCCGCTCGTGGGACGCCGGCCTGGTTCAGGATCCGGATGTGGATGCCGAAACGGACCGCGAGGCCTGGATCGAACAGAAGGTGCAACGGCACCACGCCGCCAGCGGCGTGATCGAGCGGACCATGCCCGGCAACCGGCATTTCAATATCACCGAACGGCGCACCAAGGACGGCGGCATCGCAACGATCGCGTCCGACGTCTCGGAAATCAAACGCGCCCAGGAAATCATGCGCGACAACGAGACGATCCTGAAACGCAACATCGAGGATCTCGAAACCACCCGCGCCCTGTTACAGGAAAAGTCGGACCGGCTGGCCGAACTGGCCGGCAAGTACGCACTGGAAAGCCAGCGTGCTTCCGCCGCGGCGCGCGCTAAATCGCAGTTCCTGGCGATGATGAGCCACGAGCTGCGCACGCCGCTGAACGCGATCCTCGGGTTTTCGGACATGATCCGCGACGAGGCCGCAGGACTGGAAGGCTACAACTTCACCGAATTCGCCGACGACATTTACAACAGCGGCGATCACCTGCTGTCGCTGATCAACGACATCCTGGACATGTCGAAGGTGGAGGCGGGCAAATACGAAATCCATCCCGAGCCAATCGACCCGCGCGGCGCGATCGATTATTCGGTCCGCCTGATCCGCGGCAGGCCCGAAGAGGCGGGCGTGCGGCTGACCGTTGACATGGACCAGGACCTTCCGCCGATCGAGGCGGACGAGCGGGCGCTGCGCCAGATTCTGCTGAACCTGCTTTCCAACGCGATCAAGTTCACCGATCGTGGCGGCGAGATCACCATCACCGCGGCCGGCAATGCCGACGGCCTCACGATTGCCGTCACCGACACCGGCATCGGTATCGCCGAGGAGCATCTGCCAAGGATCACCCGGCCGTTCGAGCAGGTGGACAGCGAGCTGTCGCGCCGCCACAAGGGCACCGGGTTGGGGCTCGCCCTGACCAAGGCGCTGGTGGAACTGCACGGCGGCACCTTCGCGATCGAAAGCAAGCTTGGCATCGGAACGACGGTCCGGTTCTCGATGCCCTGGTACGACGAAGGCTCCGCCGGCCTGGAGGGCGGTCTGGCGGCCCAGGCAGGACGCTAAGCCGGGCCTTGCACCACCGCCCCGGCGGCCCCATATCCGGGAAGGATGCCTCCAAGAGGGTCCAACCCGTCTCAATCGGTCGTTTCGCCTTAATCAGGGAAACGGCAGTAAAAGTCGAGGAAGCATGAACGTCGAGAAATTCACAGAGCGGGCGCGCGGTTTCATCCAGGCGGCCCAGGAACTCGCTTTACGATCCAATCACCAGCGGCTGACGCCGGAACACATCCTCAAGGTCCTGCTGGACGACCAGGAAGGCCTGGCGGCAGGCCTGATCGCGGCCGCTGGCGGCAACCCCAAACAGGCCCTGGACGAGACCGAAGCCGTACTGGGCAAGATGCCCCAGGTGGAAGGCACCGGCGCCGGGCAGCTCTACCTGGACCCCGCCACCGCGCGCTTCACAGACCAGGCCGAAAAAGTGGCCGACAAGGCCGGCGACAGCTTCGTCACGGCGGAACGGCTGCTGCTGGCGTTGGCCCTGTCCGAAGGCACGCCAAGCGCCGAGATCCTGCGCAAAGCCGGCGTCACGCCCCAGGGCCTGAACGGTGCCATCAACGACCTGCGCAAAGGGCGCAAGGCTGATTCGGCAACGGCCGAGGACAAGTACGACGCGCTCAAGAAATACGCCCGCGACCTGACCGACAGCGCGCGACAGGGCAAGCTGGATCCGGTTATCGGCCGCGACGAAGAGATCCGCCGCACCATCCAGGTGCTGGCGCGCCGGACCAAGAACAACCCGGTGCTGATCGGCGAACCCGGCGTCGGCAAGACCGCCATCATCGAAGGGCTGGCCCAGCGCATCATCAAGGGCGACGTGCCCGAGCCCCTGCGCGACAAGCGGCTGATGGCGTTGGACCTGGGCGCCCTGGTCGCCGGTTCCAAGTTCCGGGGCGAATTCGAAGAACGGCTGAAAGCGGTTCTTGAGGAGATTTCCGCTTCGGACGGCAACATCATCCTGTTCATCGACGAGCTGCATACGCTGGTCGGGGCCGGCGCCGCCGAAGGGTCGATGGATGCGTCGAACATGCTCAAACCCGCCCTGGCGCGCGGCGAGCTGCATTGCGTCGGCGCCACGACGCTGGACGAATACCGCAAGCATATCGAAAAGGACGCGGCGCTTGCCCGGCGGTTCCAGCCGGTCTTCGTGTCCGAGCCGACGGTTGAGGATACGGTGTCGATCCTGCGCGGTCTGAAGGAGAAATACGAACTCCACCACGGGGTGCGCATCACCGATGCCGCCATCGTCTCGGCGGCGACCCTGTCCAACCGCTACATCACCGACCGTTTTCTTCCCGACAAGGCGATCGACCTGATCGACGAAGCGGCCAGCCGGCTGCGCATGGAAGTGGATTCCAAGCCCGAGGAGATCGACGAGCTGGACCGCCGCATCATCCAGCTGAAGATCGAACGCGAGGCCCTGAAGAAGGAAACCGACAAGGCCTCGAAGGAGCGGCTGGCAAAGCTGGAAAAGGACCTGGACGGGCTGGAAAAGGAGTCCGCCACCCTGACCGGACGCTGGCAGGCGGAAAAGGACAAGATCCACGGCGCCCAGGAACTGAAGGAAAAACTGGACGGTGCCCGGCTGGAGCTTGAGACGGCCCAGCGCGAAGGCCAGTTCGAGAGGGCCGGGGAACTGGCCTACGGCATCATTCCGGATCTGGAAAAGCAGCTTGTCGAGGCCGAGAACGCCTCGGAAGAGCGTATGCTGAACGAAGAGGTGCGCGACTCCGATATCGCTTCGGTGGTCTCGCGCTGGACCGGCATCCCGGTGGACAAGATGCTGGAAGGCGAACGCGAGAAGCTCCTGCAGATGGAAAGCGCCCTGGCCGGCCGCGTGATCGGCCAGAGCGAGGCGATCACCTCGATCGCCAACGCCGTGCGCCGCGCCCGCGCGGGCTTGCAGGATCCGAACCGGCCGATCGGCTCGTTCCTGTTCTTAGGCCCCACCGGCGTCGGCAAGACCGAACTGACCAAGGCACTGGCAGCCTTCCTGTTCGACGACGACCAGGCGATGGTCCGGATCGACATGTCCGAATATATGGAAAAACACTCGGCCGCCCGCCTGATCGGCGCCCCGCCCGGCTATGTGGGTTACGAGGAAGGCGGCGCGCTGACCGAAGCCGTGCGCCGGCGGCCCTATCAGGTCGTTCTGTTCGACGAGATCGAAAAGGCGCACCCGGACGTGTTCAACGTGCTGCTGCAGGTGCTGGACGACGGCCGGATGACGGACGGCCAGGGCCGCACGGTCGACTTCAAGAACGTGCTGATCGTGATGACGTCCAACCTGGGCGGCGAGATCCTGGCGAACCAGCCGGAAGGCGAGGATTCCGACGCCGTGCGCGAGCCGGTGATGGAAGTGGTCCGCGCCGCCTTCCGGCCGGAATTCCTGAACCGGATCGACGACATCCTGCTGTTCCACCGGCTCACCCGCGAGCATATGGGCGGCATCGTCGACATCCAGATCGCCCGCCTGGCCGCATTGCTGGCCGACCGGAAGATCACGCTCGACCTGGACGACACGGCGCGCGCCTGGATCGCCGACAAGGGCTACGACCCGGTCTACGGCGCCCGACCCTTGAAGCGGGTGATCCAGCAGGCGCTGCAGAACCCGCTCGCCGAACTGATCCTCCAGGGCGACGTTTCCGACGGCGAAACGGTCCACGTCGCCGCCGGCCCGGATGGTTTGACCTTGAACGGGAAAGCGATCGAGGCACGGGCGGCTTAGGCAAGAACCGGACCCCCCTCACCCCAACCC
>Ga0056115_1000503_pt1 | contig 17591 bp, 11 predicted proteins | sample WorMetOlspDAHAB1_FD_77007 | JGI IMG/M metagenome (GOLD analysis project Ga0056115, IMG submission 77007) | Marine gutless worms symbiont microbial communities from Max Planck institute for Marine Microbiology, Germany - Olavius sp. DAHAB.1 ...
CAGCATCCGGATTGTATGCAGATCTGACTGCGAATATGCCTGACCCCTTCAGGGAGACAAGGGAATTATCATGTAAATCTCCATCTTCCAGGATGACAACCTTGCCTCCTTCGACCTCCAATGGACCGGTGAAGGTGTTAAGTCCTCCTAGTTCCAGGGTACCTGATCCGGTCTTCTTAAGGCCTTTAGAAACAGCAGAACCAGTACTATCCACAGGGTTCCTCAGAACTGCATTGATGATGGCCGTCTCTCCAGCAACGACATTGATCTCAGAGCGGTCAGGATCAGTGATATAAGAGGCAGAGAGTGTATTATCCTTGAGAGGGCCTGCCCCCTTGAGAACCAAGTGGGCAGGCTTAGTCGGATCAGGAATGAGCTTGTACTTGCCCTCAAACATCAACCTCTTAAAAGGAAGAGCAGTCCCAGACTCGGCACCCTCAGACTTTTCACCCTGCAAAGTGATCAATGCAAATTCACGACCATCAGGCTGAGTCCCAGTAACTCCAAAGTTGGCATGTGCTCTAAACGTCAAAACGTCACCATCCTTGGCGTATTCACCTCTCCTAGTATCATCTTCGTTAATCCAGAAACGAGAATTACTTTCCTTCCAAGTACCATCAATTTTTCCCACTCCACTTAAGTGAGAAGCTTGCCCCCTACCCCCCCAGTACGAAAATCTCTCTTCAAGATCAATCCTTAAAGGACGCCTAGTACCACCCTCCTGAATACGGAAGGTCGCCCGTACATCATCAAACTCCGTAGGGTGAGCGCCAAGGCTAAAGAACCAAGGATTTATATTTGCACTACCAGCAGCATGATACGAGATCAACTTATAAGAAACCTCGTTACCCCAGGGAGGAAACCTCAGACTATTTAAGTTGACTACAATATCTTTAGAACCAACCGAGGAATCCACTCTCAGAGGACCAGATACAATTACCTCATCGTTCGGACTAAGATTCTCAACGAACGTTCGATAATATATAAGATCTAACGTCAATTCACTTCCGGAGTGCAGGGTCAAGCTCCTAGACCTGATAGCGCCGTTACGCTTGCTTATTTCGCCAGACTCCTCTGTTGGGGGAGACCCGTCTCTTCCGGGAGAGAGGATGCCATGCAACACTACATTGTTGAATGATCCACTACCGGACAGAACACCACCAGCAAGCACTGTTATAGTGCTATCATTCTCCTCCGGCCTGTACCAGAACAGCCCGCCTGTATGGAATGTCCTCCCAGCTCCTACAATAATATCCCCTTCAAACGTCTCACCACTCTGTCCTCCGATCTCCCAGGTGCCAATATTCTTATTATCAGCATCTTGAGCCCCCTCAGGAACTGCATCAGGTTCGACAGCAGCAAGTTCGATAGCTGACTCAGATCCACCTTTAATAGAACCCATGTACTTTAAGTGCTTAGTTCCAGAGAGCACGATCCTCAGCTTTTCCTTGTCCGGCAAAATGACTTTGGCTCCTCTCCTCTCTCCTCTAATCCCGGCGATTTCCAGAACTTTCTCCTCGCCTTGTTCTGATGCAGATTTGACTTCGAATATGCCTGACCCCTTCAGGGAGACAAGGGAATTATCATGTAAATCTCCATCTTCCAGGATGACAACCTTGCCACCTTCGACCTCCAATGGACCGGTGAAGGTGTTAACTCCTCCTAGTTCCAGGGTACCTGGTCCCTTCTTGATCAGACCGGTAGGAATCTCCTCACCACTAACGTCTGAAGTAGGGTTCTTAATAACTGCATCGATGGTGACCTTCTTGTCTCCAATCTCGACATCGATGTAAGCAAACTTCATGCCAGAATACCCAGGAGGAGGAGAAGCCTGCTCTATTCCATTGAGAACCAAGTAGGCAGGATTATCAGGATCAGGATATAGTTTGTAATTGGCCCGAAAATTCAAACCCCTGAAAAACAGAAACTGCTGACCTCTATTGGCAAGCAGTTTGATCAATGCAGCAGCATCAGCATCATCAGACCAGAAGGCGCCAAAACGCAAACCATCAGTAGAATCCGGATTGTAATCACCTTCCTCGCTCCATTCGCTGTCAGTCCACTTCCTGGAACCCTCTGGCTGCCAAGTGCCACTGGCCGAATCCGCTTGTACTCCAATCCCCCCGATCCAGTACTCAAACCCCTTTGTCACCTTGAGTAATATTGCTCTTTCATTTTCAGTACCAGGGATAAGGACTGATGATAACCGCTTAACTATTTTCCTTCCTACGATCTGGTGTGTTTGCGAAGCATCAATCTCAGTGGACTCGCCGATGCGGAAGCGACTGATAGGTACCTCTTCACCCTTATACTTGATCAGAATGTAAATCAGTGGGTACTTAGAAATATCAGTCAGGTCACCACGCAGGTTAGGTACGTCGAATATAACATGCCCAGTATCGAAGCCCTGAACGAAGGTCAGAGCACCCTTCACATCAATAGCACCCTCAGCACCCTCAAGAGCGCCATCCACCTCATTATGAGATCCACTTGGATCCTCAGTTGTTGGCCGGTTACCGATGAAGATAGGAGGATCGTCTAATTCGAACTTACTTCCGTACCCGAGCTCCAAGGAGTTAAGAGTCAAAACTTTCATAGTCTTGATGACGGCGCCAGTTGACTGTACCCCTCCCCCTCCGACATATCCAGTACCGGATAAGATAGAACCAGGATGCATCACTAAAGTTTCTTCATTGCCGGGGATAGGAGTGGAAGGACCTAATTGTGCGTTACCAAATATCTTGACTTCCTTATTACGGTAAACCTCAATCTTTCCTCTAAACGCGGAACTGTCTCCTGAGAGAAGCAACAGATTCGAAGGTGTATTTTCAGTGTTAACCTGATCATGCGGTCCAGTAATCTTAATAACTGACCCATCTCCACCGATAATAGAACCGCCGAAGGCCCTACTTTGAGTGGGCATGATTGACAGAATTCTGTTATCTGGCACCCTGAGAATGGCTTGAGTCCGTCTTAGTTGCTGTCTCGGATTAAAAACCCCAGCAATTTCCAGGTCATCACCGTCTCCCTCGACTTCGAATCTGGCATTGTCGTGCATAATGACTGCCATAGTATTGGCAAGGTCACCAGTTTGCGCGACAACCACCGCGCCTTCTTCGATCGTCAAGTCACCGGTGAAGGTGTTAAAACCTACTAATCTCAGGGTACCTCTTCCAGTCTTGATTACTGCTACACGGGCTGCTCCACCATCAAGGTCATGAATACCTCCCATGGTAACAGTCTCACCATCTTCGACATGGATAGTCCGTTTGCTCTCGAGACTATTGCTCTCAGCTGAACTACCAAGTAAAACACTTACTAAACACAGGAAACAAAAGATTGAGAAGGTGGCCGTCCTCAAACCATTACGCGCATATAATCTCAAGTGCGCCAAACCACCTTCAAGAAACAGCCACGTCACTGCTCTCAAGCTCCAACTTTGTCGTTATGACCTCTCATAGGAGGAATACAAGTGCCAGCGTGACTTAGTGATTAGAATCACCAGCGCTTAACATCCAGCCCTCTCAGGGCGGTATTTACACTAAAAACTAAATAAAGTTACTTCGCAGTTAATAAAGATATTATAATTTTGTTAAAGAGGTAACTTCTCGGAAACTAATGCGAGCTGGCAGTTGCCGCAGTATGCGTTAATGACTAAAATCGGCGTTTTCGCTTTAGATATTTTTGGAAGCAAGATAAATTCCTTAGATCTTTTTTATTCAATATTTCTCTCCTGGGTTGCAAATTTTTTGCAGGTAACGTTCAGACGTGTGATTTTAAGTCTACTCGTTCTGATTCTTCTACGGATTATGGATTTCTGATTCTTCTACGGATTATGGATTTATGACTAGCCTCTTCATCCTAATCAGGATTCAAGAAATGTCTTGAATGCTTGCTTTGTCTTATGTGAGGCTGGATGCAGTAACAGCAGGAGCAAACGGAATAAGTCGTTTCGCTACCATGGGCTCTAAGAACTAGAAAGTAAAAATTGCGGATACACTTTTCAACCTGGCGACAAGATGCCAGTGTCGAACATCCGCACATCGAAACGCATAAGACATCACTGATTAAAAGCCGACAGACAGCCTAAATATGTATCCATGATCTTGACCATGAGCATCGAAACGCCCTCTATAACCAGATCCAAACGTGAAGGAATACCCTTTCACATGGGTTCTAACATGCAGGCTCAGTTCTGCATTCATCACAGTATGAGGTAAATCTGGGCAACTGACTGCAAAAGTCTCATCATCACCATGTAACTTGATCTGTCTTTTCGGCATCAAGTTCGCTACACGATGGCTCAAACTCAACATAGTGCTAAGAACTATGACATTGCCTTCCTTTTGAAGCTTGTACTCTCCAGTCATCCCCAAGGTTACGAACCCGGCTGTAAACAATGTGGCTTGTTTGTATTGATACACAGAGACTTCCACAGAGCCGTTCCCCTGTTCTTCGAGGATTTCTTCTCGCTCTTCGTATGCGGCATCAGAAACTGAAATCCCCTCTAGAGATGCGAATGGTTCTAGGCTAAATTGCTTCCTATCAAACGTGTAAGAAACTTTCCCGACCACATTTAAAGTTATAGCCTGTCGCTCAGAAGATGAGAGCTTCTTCGATCTCCCTGATATGAGATCATTCCCGGCATGAATGGTAGAAAATGTACTCATTACAGCAAACTGCCCCTTGAAGTTCATTGTATCCCGGACAGACGACAGTCCTGCATGATAGTTTTTAGCTGACATGAGCCGCTCGGAGGTACTAGCTGTGGAACTTGAAGCCCCTCCAACAAGGGTGACGCCAGTACTCTTTTTTAATAGATGTACACTAAACAATCCTCCTTTGTTCGAGGTATGCATCACATTCTGTCTGGCAGAATGATCACGATTTCCCCAGGATCCAAACCAGGTACCCCAGACGAGCTTTTTGTCTCGACCTTGTACGCCATCCTCGACGTCATATTGTGGCCTTATCAGTAGGAACATTGATGATCTAGACAGATTTACTAACACATCGGAGACGTGAGGTGCTTCATCGATCTGTTCTTGCAGCTTTGTTGCAGTGTCTCTGTTATCTGGCCTCTGACTTGAAACAACATCAGGGCCGGATCTTGGAATTTCCGGCCTAGATCGCACTTCTGGCTTGATCTCTGGTTCGTCAACAGACTCACTTTCATATTCAGGATCATCGACCAGACTTAGACGTAGCTCATGGTCCTGACCAGAACCATTAGAGCCAGTGCGCATTAAAGAGGTTCGTTTGATTTCCGCAATACTTAGTACTGGAATGACAGAGGCAGAGATCCCAGGAGAATCAACGAAGATAATTCTCAGTTTATTGTGATCTATTTTCCCCCTGTACTTGACCAGTATATAATTACCGATCTTCTCCAAACCACGGATCTCGATATCTATACGATCGCCATCAATGCTCATGGGACCCAGTACATCCAGAAGCCCGTTATCTCTGCTGTCCGGAGTATAGAGAATAATCCTCAACTTACTTTCATTCTTCAACTGCAAGGACTGCAAGGTCAGAACTCCTGAAGCAGACACTGTCCCTGCTGACACTACATGTCCGATCTGTCCAGAACCTGACAAGATAGCTTCACGATCCAGTATTACGGTGCTTGTACGGCCTAGTTCTTCTTCTGCGTTTTCATCGTACACGGCGAGTGTCTTGTTCCGCCTGACATTAATCGTCCCTGTAAACTCAGAAATATCCCCTTTGAGATGCCAAGAGCCATGCCGCTTGTCTTGGCCAGTAATCTCAATAACTGACAAAGCCCCGCCTTGAATATCACCGCTGAACACCTTACTTCCACGCAACAGAATCCTCAGATTGCTGCCACCCAGCAAATTGAGATTGGATGATGGACCTCCTGAAACACCGGATACTTCTAGATATTCATCCGGTGATCTGACATAGACTTCGGAAGATGGAGCTACTGAACCACTGGAGGAAGACCGATCTGACTGGGACATGCTATTCACTGTGAATGTAGCTCCAGAAGCCAGAATGACTTCCACATTACTGTCCAGATCACCAGTTGCCAGTAGAACAACCTCGCCTGCTTGGATCTTCAAGTGATCTGTGAAGGTATTAACCCTTGCTAATTTCAGGGTTCCTTCTCCAGTCTTGAGCAGTCCTCTATTGACGTCCTCACCGAGCCTTTTTTCAACAGGGTTCTGCAAAACTACATCTATTATAGTCACCGTCTTCCTACTGGATACCTTGATGCCAGAAAGAGAAGAGCCAGCCCCCTGAAGAACCAATGCATCACCAGTTAGCTCGTAATTGTCCCTAAAATGCAAGCTCCTGAAAGGGAGACCTCTAATTCCCTCAGCATCCAAAGTGATCGATGCGACAGAATTAGCAAGCTCGTTTTCATGTCTAGTGAAGGTCTCAAATTTCAACTCGGCGGCTTCCGGGCTGTAATCACCATTCTGTTTCTTAAAGGCGTCACTCCAGGAGCGAGAACCAGTTAGCTTCCAAGTGCCACTAGCACCTTGCGTTCCATCCAGACCATTCTCTCCAAACCAGAAGGAGTAAGCCTTCGATTCCAGCGTGACGATTATGGATCTGTCATCATTCAAAATTTCGAAGGTCGCACTTACAGAACCAATATTAAAATCGTAAGATCCGAGGCGAAAATGCTCATGACTTATAGAGGCAGTCCCGTATCGGATCAGTGTGTAAGTACCAGGTTCATTCACGTTATGTATGTTGACTATGACCCACTCGTCCTTACCTGGGAGGGGAACGAAGCTCACTTCATCCTCTACATCCAGTCTATCGTTATTCCGGCTATCTGGAGTATCGAGATCGAAGTTCAGTACGCTTTTGGCTCGTAATTTCAAGGATTCCATGGTTAGAACTGTTCCGCTACTCTCAGAACCACTCTCCTGCTTTCCCCCGGGCGAGATGGCACCGGAGGATACTACATGTCCCATTCGTCCAAGACCATACAAGACCCCACCACTATACACCTCTACAGTGCTATCAGTCCCCAATGTGCCATTTAGTACTAGCTCCCGCCTAGCTCGTACATTAACCTTTCCTGCGAACTCAGGACTGTTCCCTGTGACATGCCAAGTTCCAAGAGAAGCATCTGTCTTATCAGCCTGAGCAAGCTCAATAACTGACGAGGCTCCTCCCTTAATAGAGCCCTCGAAAAGGAAGTTCCCACTTCCACCAAGCAGGAGTTTCAGCTTTCCTTCATCAGGCAATTCGAGCTTGCTCATTGTTCTTCCTTCAAGGCTGTGGACTCTCAGGACTTTTTCCGGATCTGAGGCTTCCAATTCAAGTTTGAAGGTGCCTCTACTAATAGCGATTCGCACCTCATCGGCAAGATCCCCAGTTTTCATGAGCATCACAGTACCGTTTGCGATATACAAGGGACCTTTGAAGGTGTTAATACCTCCTAATTTCAGGTAACCATTTCCAGTCTTGCGTAGCCCATTATCGTCTCCCTCTCCCTTCAATTCCACGTTGATGACAACAGTCTTTTTCTGCAAGACGACAATTTCAGAAAGGGGATGTACAGGTGCACGAAGCCTAATCTTACCTTTGAGAACCAACGGGTCACCAGTAAGAGTGTAGTTGTCTTCAAAAAGCATGCAATAAACTGCTAGGTCTGAATCTGTATTATCCAGCTTGATCTCTCCACTGGCCAGGGCGGATTCCATCTCACCTCTAGTGAATTCCAAAAACATCGCCACTGTTGGATTGTAAATACCTCTTTTCTCCATAAACATGTCCATCCAGAGGTAAGGCGGACCACTTGACTTCCAAGTGCCATGCCCACCTCTCCAGACCGGAAATCGCTCAACCTGCAGCTCGACGGACATTAATAAGTAGCTCTTCTCACCCTTATCCACCTCAGGGACTACAAAGACTCTCCCCACTAGCGCAGGAAGATCATTACCGTGATAGGATAAGGAAAAGACGTTAGTGTTTATAGGACGCCCCACATACCTGATCAGTGGGAAAGTACCCTTGTGAGTCTCACTCAGATTGAGCCTTACTGGGATCACATCGTCGGATGCAACACCCAATGTCAAATCAGTCTGCACATTCAGGAAGTCGTCATCATTACTTTCTGGATTAACGAGATCGAAATTCAATCGACTTCCGGATCTTAAAGTCAATGAACTCAAGCGCATCACCCCTTTAGGATCTTCCTCGGACCCTGGAGAAATGAGGCCATCTGACACTACATGTCCGACACGGCCACGACCGGACAAGATACCACCAGCCTCAACACGTATAGTACTGGAATCCCCTAAGATGGTGTCAGAATCTGATTCAGCATCCAACCAGAGTGTTTTTCTAGTTCCCACCTTGATCGTGCCTTTAAAGGGGGCCAAATTGGTAGAACTACTTTCAGAACTGTCTCTTTTGAGCCGCCAAGTCCCAACTCGCCCATGAGTCGCAACAAGCTCAACAACCGACTCTTGTCCCTCTCTAATGGAACCGCTGAACACCTTAGTGCCATCAAATGAGAGCTTCAGGTTCCTGCCGTCCTGCAACACGAGATGGGATAATGCATCTCCTTCCACACTGTAGATTTCCAGGTCCTGAGATCCGGGGCTTCCTTTGATTTCAAATATGGTGTCATTTGCCAAAATGACTTTCATATCATCATCGAGATCACCATTTCCCATCACGACAAGCCTGCCTTTTTTGATCTTCAGGTAATCGGTGAAAGTGTTGACAGCCCCTAACTCCAGACTTCCTGTTCCAGTCTTGATCAATCCTCTGCTGACCTTCGTATCAGTACTTGTCGCGTCAGGCTCGCGCAGAACCGCATTGATGGTGACCTTCTTTTCATCATCGACCTTGATGACAGAAAATTCAAAATCAAGAGGGTCAGCCTCAGTGATTTCTCCATTGAGAACCAAGTAAGCAGGATTATCAGCATCAGGATTTAGTTCGTAATTATCCTTGAAGTGCAACGTCTTGAAAGGCAGCTCACTCATGCCGTCATAATCCTCCACCAGTTGGATCGATGCCGCCTCATCAGCCATCTCTCCAGCAAGCCTATTGATCTTTCCGAAGGTCACGACTAAAGCTTCGGGATTGTAATCACCTCCATTCTCCTCAAACGAACGGTCAGTCCAGACATAAGAATCTTTTAGAGACCAAGTGCCACTAGCACCCTGCAGACCTCTCAATTTATTCTCTCCAGACCAGTACGAAAATTTCCTGACTTGCAGCGTGACGAGCACCAATTTCTTGGTACTGGACTGGCCTAAAGAGAAGATCCCCTCCAGAGAAGGAGCAGAAGAATCGTAAGATCCCAGGCGAAAGCGCCTATGAATTGAATCATCCTCTACATTAGAACTTGTATACTTGATAACTGGATAAGACACTGGATACTCGAAACTCGAAGCCGGCATATTATCAGGTCTCGCAGGCAGATTAGGTATCTCGACTTCAACAAATGAGGCCTGGAGATTCAAACCACCGTCTACATCTAAACGGACAACATGAGATGTACTCCGATCCTGGAAATTTAAGCGAAGCTTACTTCCTGCCTTCAATGTCAAGGAGTTAAAGGTCAGACTGTCTGTAGGATAATCATTGGGCACGCGATCCAAGTTCCCCGTTTCGGTCGAAATCCCATCCGTAGTGCCGGTTGAAATATTCCCGAATCCGGGAAAGATGATACCTAATGACACTAGAGTTCCGATTCTCCCATAACCAGACAGGACAGCGTCAGCAGCAAGTGCGACCTGCACAGACTCTTCAAGACGACCGGAGAGCATGAGAGAAACTTCACCTTCTTGGATTTTCAATGGACCGGTAAAGGTGTTAACACCTCCCAGCATCAGGATACCGGTTCCAGTTTTGACCAGTCCTTTAGTTGATGTATCACCCTGCAAGATCACATTTATGCCAACTGTCTTTCCAGCAACGACCTCAATTCCAGAAAGCTCGTCGTCATCGTCGGCCCCGTTGAGGGTCAAGGGATCACCATTGAGAACGTAATAGTCCTCAAACTTCAATTTCCTGAAATTGAGCCCCTCACCTTCCAACGTGATCGATGCAGGACGATTATTAGAGTCTTCCTCACCTCTATTAAAGGCTCCGAACGTCAGTACAGCAGCTTCGGGATTGTAATCACCTTTATGTGTATTATTATGTCTGTCACTCCAGGTATTAGAACCATTTGACTTCCAAGTTCCGCTAGCACCTGACAGTCCATTCAATTCATTCTCCCCAGACCAGAACGAAAATATCCGTTCCAGCCTGACGCGTATTAGTTTCGCGTTACTATCCGGACTGTCTGTGGTTACGAATAAGCTCGAACGTAGAGGAATAGAACGGTGCTTGATACTAAAGCGACTACGCATTTCCTCGTCAGCTACATTAGAATTTCCGTACTTGATCAGAGTATAAGGCCCTGAGTAACCAGCTATCTGAGGAAGATTGGTGATATAGACTTCGACAGTATGGAAACCTAAGGTCAGAGCATTAGCTATATTCAGTCGTGGAACATGTGACCTGGATTGATCAGAGAGATCGAAGTTCAACTCACTTCCTTCGTTCAAGGTCAAGGAGTGCAAGTACAGGGCTCCGTCTCGATCAGCTCCGATGCCCGGAGAGATGATACCGGATGATATTACCTTTCCGATATGTCCGCGACCGGATAAGTCCCCGCGACTATCCAGTTCTACGATGCTTTCATGCGCTAAGACAGTGTCAGTATCTTTCTGGGCCTCCACCCTGAGCTCTTTTCCAGGTCTGACATTAACCTTCCCTTTAAAGAGGTGACTGCTTCCTTTAAGGTGCCAAGTTCCAGTTTGATTAGGATCTCCTGCAAGCTCAACATTTGACGTAGTTTCCCCTTCAATAGAGCCGCTGAACACTTTAGTTCCGTCCAATAACAACCGCAGCACTCTGTTCTCCGGCAACACTAGACGGGAGGTGGCTTCCAGCTGCACAGAAGAGGTGGATTCTTCTTCCTGCAAATCGGAAACACCTGCAATTTCTAGACTAGATTCTCCATCATCGACTGCGAATGTGGTTCCAGCATCTAGACAACAACTCCAGCATTGGCTAGACACACTATCCGAGCAGCCTGCTATTGCGGCTTTAGTAGATAGAAGGACTTCCACCTTACTGCTAAGACCTCCAGACGCCAGCACAAGCACCTTACCTGCTTCGATCTTTAGGGGACCAGTGAAAGTATTAACACTTCCTAATGCTAGGACACCGGCTCCGGTCTTTCTTATTCCCTTACTTGCTGCCACATTGGAATCACTGTCGTGGTCGCTGATAACTGAATCGATGAGACGAATATTTCCATTTTCAACATTTTCAGTCTCATAGGTCTGGGCATCAGCTGATCCGCCACTCCAAACACTTGCCACACACAGACAGAAAAAGATTGAAGAGATAGCTAATCTTAAGCAGTTACCTGGACACAATCTCAAGACCAACAAACCCACTTTAAGAAAAAGTTCAGGCATTTCTCTCAAGCCTTAATTTTGTCGTTGGAAATTAAAAATGACATCTTAACCGGAAGAAAAACACACGCATCCCACTAAGCACTCTACTAATCACAAAAAATGCACACCAGCGACTAGAAAATCACTAGGAGCGCAATTAACATCCGATCCACTTCTAAATCAGCTTAAACTGAAAGCAAAGCAGTTAAGAGGACAAATAGCACTTCGAGCTAATTAGTCCGTAAGTAACGCAACAGCATTAGCAACTGCAATATCTTTCAAGTAGTAGACATCAGTGTATTTTACCATTACATGGTTGCAACCGAACTATATCTTAGTGTTCTACTGGGATAGTAGCTGTAACCAGACTACCTCTTGTTGCTGTGTTGATCGCACTAATTGGGAATCATCCTATTTCGAACTAGGTTTACATTTGTCAGCATCATAAATCTCTAGGTTAGCAGGCTTACTTTTATTGTCTGTCCTTTATCTGCTAAACATTCTCCCTGTCCAGCCTGAAAACATCGGGAAGTTCTCTGACGAAACTGCAATTCTCCGACCGAGCTTATTCTTGTCGACATCCCCTAGCACGCTTTGACAATGACTAGGTGGAGGCATCTGACATCCCATAGCAGGGCTTTGACAATGACTAGGTGGAGGCATCTGACATCCCCTACCACCGCCTTGACAACGACTAGGTGGAGGCATCTGACATCCCCTATAACGCCTTGACAATGACTAGGTGGAGGCATCTGACATCCCCTACCACCGCCTTGACAACGACTAGGTGGAGGCATCTGACATCCCCTACCACCGCCTTGACAATGACGAGAGAGCGATATCTACTGTCGGTCCGCATTTGAGGAAGGGTCCATATCCGCTGCTCCGCGTTTCTTGCAGAGGAAGAGCTTGTCTGAAACGGCCTGGAGCTCCGTCAGTTATAGGTATTTTGGTGTTATATATCCTTTCACCGATGGTTTTGCCCAGACTAGATCCAGTTGCATTCTCTGTCGGCCCTTTGCAGGTCAGATGGTATGCACTAGCCTATATCGTCGGCATGATAGCAGGATGGGCAATAGCCATCCGCATAGTGGAAAATAGCAAACTGTGGAACGGTGTTCCACCGCTAAACAGAAAGCTCATCGACGAAACATGTAGCTGGATACTCTTAGGAGCCTTGATAGGTGGGCGCTTAGGTCATGTGATCTTCTATGATCCTAACTATTTTGCGCAGTATCCCTGGAGGATAGTGCAGCTATGGCAGGGCGGCATGTCGTTTCATGGAGGGTTAGCTGGAGCCCTGGTTGCCATGATCATCTGCTCTGCTGTAAATCACAGAATACCATTACTGTCCATCATGGATGTGGCAGCCACAGTGGCTCCTATAGGTATTTTTCTAGGTCGGATTGCGAATTTCATCAACGGAGAGCTGTGGGGGAGAGTGACTACAGCTTCATTCGGTGTGATTTTTCCTTGGGTCGATGAGTACCCCCGTCATCCCAGTCAGGTTTACGAGGCATTCTTTGAAGGATTTCTTCTGTTTTTTGTGATGCTGTACGCGGTTTACCTTCTGAAGACACTGCGACTCCCAGGAGTGACTGCTGGGATCTTTGCCATTTGGTACAGTGTCGCGAGGATACTCGTAGAGTTTGTCCGCGAAGTGAACTCAACAACTGGGTTTATATTTAAGTATTTCACAATGGGCCAAGTGCTTTCTGTTCCACTTTTTTTGGGTGGTTGTTTCTTGATTTGTTACGCCATCATCAGAGATGCGAAAGAGAAACAGAAAATAAGAAGCACGGGTCATTTGTAACGCATCGAACAAGGTCTTTGAGTTACGATCGTGTATTGCTTGCATCATGTTATTTCCCCAGCTTCGTTGGGCGGGGGCATTAGTACTTAGTTCACGATTACAACTTGTACCTACACCGACTTCCTGCACTAATGTCCCGAGAAAACCAGAAGCCACTCACTGGAAGTACAAAAACATGCTTGCAGCGAATTTATGGTTCAACCTTTCCATATCGAGCTGAAATCGTCCTATGTAACTTATCTCAAACTCCATGGAATGAATTGTTACGCGGTTACGCGCTTCTTGAAGGCTACTAATACTTTCCTGGAGCTCAAAAGTGGCCTTTCGTTCAATAAATCTTGTGAAACTGAGTCCCAGTTCTAGCTCCAGCACATCACGAGCCAATTCAGGATAATGCACCTGAGGCTCACGATGTAATTCTGAGATTTTTCTTTTGGTTTTTTTGCTTAGTGTCAGGTCTCCGAAACCATGCTTCCAAGCAGTCGCGGCGTAAAAGGCAGTTCTATATTGGGATGAGTTTGCAACTTTAGGTTTGCATGTTCCCTTGATTCCAAATCCAGCAAAAGAAGCACGAAGTGAGGATCTATCTAGTATAATCCTTTCGCGATTTGCTAGCATATTGTTTAGCGTCGGCGCATGATCTATGAACACATATGCTCTTTTCTCTGCAGTCAAGGACAGCCCTCGTAACATTAAATACGGTTCTAGACTCCCTAAGGGCATATCAAATCTGTACCCAAGTCTTCCTAAACCATGAAGGTCTGTAGCCACCCTAGATACTACTCCTGAGACCTTCTTCTCGTACTTCATATAGTCGAAAGCCCTATATACAGCCGCCGTCAGGGCTAGGTTTAAATTAAAGCCTGATAAATCCTGATTAATGGCGGTTCCTACATGACCACCCTTGATCTCGGATAAGACGACAGGATCGGCTTTACGGGTCTCAGAATCCGTTTCTCCGACGGAAGCGCCTACAATAAAGTGTATATCCATACCAGTATCACTAAGGTTGAAACTAGGACCAGCTAAGATGGTTACGGATCTGCTATCAAGCTCTTCAATGGTCTCAGAAACATAATCACCAACAGAGAAACTGCCGATACCCACATAATCAAATATAAACTGAACTGGCTTTTGAGTCTTTTTAGCCTTCTTGATTTGCTTATTTGCCTCAGAAGGTGATCTCCTCCTGATTAGTGCATCCATCGAGGAGTGGGATGCATCTGATAACCAATTGAGAAGCTGAAACGTGTCGTTGATCATCCTCTGATGCAGATTTTCTTTTGGAGCACTGCGACTGTTATCGGCCTCCTGTCTGGTATGGCGTATAATAAGATGCCTTTCAGGATTTCGCTGCTCTCTGCGCCTTTTCCTTAACCTACTGTTATCGGCCTCCTGTCTGGTATGGCGTATAATAAGATGCCTTTCAGGATTTCGCTGCTCTCTGCGCCTTTCCCTTAACCTGTAGTTCGAACCTGAAGGTTCTGGTTCAGTTTCCTCTATCAGCCTGCTGGGATCATGACAAGATGCAACAAAGGTACATGTCCTTGTCGTTTGGGTTCTGGCTTCAGCTGATCCTTTTATCCAGGCACCAGACATACATATGCAACAAAAGATCGTGACAATGACAAGCTGTAAAGCCCTGCTGCTACACCACGTCAAGCATTTCAAGGATTTAATGGAAGCAGTACATCCAGTACTCTGAAGGATTTTTATGCTATCTGTCCCACCCCAAAGAAGCACTATCATGAGTACAAAGCCCCTTAGAGCTACGATTTCAGCAACAGCAAAAACAGGCACCAGATAACCAAGTACAAATAAACACTAGTATCCTGCTGTACTTAACTGTCGCAAAAACAGGCACTAGATAATCAAGTACAGATAAACATTAGTATCCTGCTGCACTTAACTGTTTAGCGGCACTATTACTCGTACTTAACTGTTTAGCGGTACTATTACAAGCTGTATATCTTTTAGATGCAATGACAGCGTGATGCGATAGCAATAGAAAGACAACGTCTCGCTACTAGAGGCTTTCAAGACTAAGAAGTAAGGATTTCGGATACACCTTTCGCCCCAGTGTGCAGGAGGCGAGGACCGCCCACCTGCACATCTGAAGGCATAGGAAGACTAGAATGCACTAGAGATCCTAAAGATAAATCCATGATCTCGGCCCCCAAAGTAACAAAACAATCCATAAACAACGTGGCTTTTTCGTATTTATACACAGAGGCTTTCCCATTTGCCTCGTCATTGATGGCTTCTTCTCGCTCTTCGTATGCGGCGTCAGAGATTGAGATCCCACTCAGACTTATAAATGGTTCTATTCTCCCTGGCTTTACATCGAAGACGTAAGAAATCTTCCCTAGCACATTAAAAGTCATAGCCTGCCGCGCAGAGGATGAGATTTTTTCGATTTATCGGATGCGACGTAATTCCCGGTATAAATATCAGAGAATGTACCCACTACACCAAGCTTCCACCTGAAACTTTCAATTGTCTGACCAGCAGACAGTCCCACATAGTAGTGGTCAGCTTGGATTGCACGCTCGTCAGTATTAGCGTAAGAATATGCATAACCACCAGCAATGGTGCCAGAAAAATCATTACTGAACAGACGGACACCCCACAATGCCCCCACCTTAGTGGTTGCGGTTTTTGTCACATTTTCTTCAGCATCCCCATCACGACTGCCAACAGATAAAAACATGTCACTCAAGAGGAATGGTTTTTGCTTTTGATCTTGGATGCTTTCCTCGAAACGATTTTCTTGATCGATTAGCATCCTCATTGAGGATTGAGACACACCTACCAACATATCGTAGACGTTAGGCGCTTTGTAGATACCTTGCTGAACTTTTGATCTCGTGCCTTCGCTATCTCCTGTACTGGAATCATCACCGGGACGAGACCTAGTGTCTGGAGTTGTGCTGCTGTCTTGCTCATCAGCAGCAGCATCAGGAGGAGTTGGGGTTCCATCGCCAGCGAAGCAGTTCCTGCGATAACAACCTTACCTTCTCTAATCTCAAAGGGACCGGTGAAGGTGTTAACTCCTCTTAATTCCAGGATTCCGTCTCCGGTCTTTTTCAGGCCTTTAGAATTCGCATCAAAATCCATGAGAACTGAATTGATGATGACCTTCTTGCCCTCAAGCACCTCGATCTCAAAGGGGCCAGAACCAATCGCCTTTAGGCCTCGCCTTTAGGCCCAAGTTAGCAGGAGCGGGCGCAGGATGAGGAACAAGTTTGTAATCGTCCTTAAAAACACCATTTTCTTGAAAGACAGTACCTAATGACCGGCACCGCCCCTCAGGGTGACCGTTGCACCCCGGTAGGTTCTGCACCGAAGACTCCAAACGTCAAGAATTCAGCATACGGATTGTAGGCACCTTTCTGTTTTCCAATCGCGTCAGTCCAGGTCCGAGTAGCATGCCTTGGCCTCCAAATGCCACTAGGAACCCTCATCAAGCCATTCGACCCACGCCAGAACGAGTACGTCTTTTTTTTTCACCGTCATAACTAATGAGTAGTTCTCAGAGGACTTCCTACCGACAAATATAAAACTTAGAGAAGGACCATTCTCATCGTAAGATTTGATTTCAAAGCTAGAAGCAATTTTCTCATTAGCTTGTGCAGCGAGAGTGGGATCCTGTCTTCTAATGACAATCTCACCTGTGGCTGTAGTGACAGTGTTACCTTCTATTTTAGTGACAGTTGTAGTGACAGCGCCCCCGTCTTCTTCTCGGACCTCTATTACAGTGGCAGTTTTATACTTGATCAGAGTGTAAGTCTCTTCCTCTTCTGCCAACACAGGCTGAAGCGTGAGTATCTCAAGTGTAACAAGATGGGGGGCTAGACCAACTCACCATCTACATCTATAAGATCGTTATCCGCGCTCTCTGGAGTCCGGAAATCGAACCGCAATTCACCTCCAGTTAAGCGCAAGCTCTTCAAGTTCAGAACCCCGAAGTACTTATTCTCATCATAACTGCCTGTAGCCACGAGATCGGACTCCAAGTGGCTCAAATCTTTTAACACCAATCGCCCTAAGTTCAGAATCCCGAACTTAGCATTATCGTCATCAGGATCCTTGATCCCGGGAGAAATGATACCGTACGACACTACATTGCGGGCGCTTCCAGAACCCGACAAGACAGCACCACTACGCAGCAATACATTGCGGGCGTTTCCAGAACCCGACAAGACAGCACCACTACGCAGCAATACATTGCGGGCGCTTCCAGAACCAGACCAAGACAGCACCACTACGCAGCAATACATTGCGGGCGCTTCCAGAACCAGACCAAGACAGCACCACTACGC
>Ga0056115_1000504_pt1 | contig 17568 bp, 10 predicted proteins | sample WorMetOlspDAHAB1_FD_77007 | JGI IMG/M metagenome (GOLD analysis project Ga0056115, IMG submission 77007) | Marine gutless worms symbiont microbial communities from Max Planck institute for Marine Microbiology, Germany - Olavius sp. DAHAB.1 ...
GGTTACGACTGACACCTGTACCCCCTGAATACGTACAAAAAAAGAGTGTCCTTTTTATCTACTTGCTCAGTCTGTGCTTAGGCCTGAGTGCCGTGGCGTTGAGAAACGCCCGGGTTGTTGATGCATTTTTACTCATCTTGCAAGCCGCCATTATGGTGGTTTTGATTACTTTTCTGGAAAGAAGGGGGCGTATACAAAACGGAACGCTCGAATCAGGTTAAAGAACCAGGTGTAAACATAGGTGGATAGATAATGACTCAGCTAGTACTTCGCAATATTAAAAATAAAGAGCTGAAAAAAAACAGCCCGAAAGCCAGGCAGGATATGAAATTGAGCTTTAGCAAACTGGCAGCTGATCGGGATAAGCAGGCCCTGCAAGGTAAACCGGCGTTACAAGCCCGACATACAGCTAACAACAACTATAATAATCGTAAGGAATTATACGAAGAATCCGGAAATTATTTAAACCAGGTCTTTAACGCTGTTAAAAACAGCAAAAGCTTCGATTTGGAACCTGGAATTCAGATATTACAGAAAATGGCCGCGGGCGTTCATCCGCGAGACGAGTTGTTCATCTTGGCTATTCACCTGGATGACCGATTCAAGTATGTGATCCACCACAGCATAAATGTAGCTATTTATGCTCTTAAAATGGCTGATGACCTCGGATTTGATCATACCAGCAAAATTGAGCTTTCCATGGCTGCGTTACTGCATGATCTTGGCATGGCGGTCATTCCGGATAAAATACTTTATAAACAGGAAGAACTCTGCCGGCAGGAAATTGATATTCTCAGGAATCTGCCTAACGACAGCTACAAAATTTTGCGTTCATTCGGTGCTGGATTCGCCTACCTGGCTGAAACTGCTGCCCAGGTTTATGAGAGAATCGATGGGACAGGATATCCGCAAGGATTAAAAGGAGAAGAAATTCACGAATATGCCCAGATAATAGGACTGTTGAATACATATGAAGCCCTGATTCACTCCAGACCTCAACGGGATAAGGTAACCCACTTTACGGCGGTAAAAGAGGTCATAAACACCTGTAAACACCGATTCCAGCGCAAACATCTGAAGTCATTGTTAAGCATCTTTACAGTGTTTCCGATTCACAGTTACGTCCGTTTGAACTCGAACGCGATTGGCAGGGTCATCGAGACTTATGCCGACCAACCAATGCGTCCCAAGCCTCAGATACTATACGATTCACAGCTTCGATCGGTTTTAACGGAAAGAATTGTCGTTCTGCCGGATAATCCTCTGTTGAATATTGTGGATTCCGTGAATCTGAAATAAATGAACTTTCTAAAACCTGATACCATGCAACTCATAGGACCCTGTAGACGCAAGCTAATAATCAAATCAATATCATTGGAAGGATTACTTTGCTCTGTAGACTTTATCATTCACTAATAGAGCAAAGGTGTATTTATGTATTTAGAGCATTGGAAACTTCAAAGAACGCCTTTTGGCAATGTGCCGGCGCGCAGTGCATTTTTTCGGTCCCCACAACATGAGGAGGCCCTCCGTCGACTGCTGTATGTAATTGAGCAGCGCAAGGGAGTTGCCATGTTGACAGGAGAGGTGGGCTGCGGTAAGACCACCGTCATCAGGGCGCTGTCGGATTTCCTTCAAAAAGACAAATATCAATTTCAAACGATTTCCAATCCTGCCTTGCAACCAACCGATCTTATCAAGGCGATTCTGTTAAAGCTGGGAGGACATGCAGATAACGGTTCCAAAACGGACATCCTTGATCAATTGCACCAGCATTTGTACCAAAACGCAGAAAATGGGATCAGCACCGTGCTGGTCGTAGATGAAGCCCATGTCATCGGCAATCAAGCCACCCTGGATGAACTGCGTATGCTGCTCAATGTTCAATCCGATGATGAATTTCTGATAACCCTGATTTTGCTCGGGCAACCACCGCTGCTGAAAAATATTTCAGAATTGCAGCCTTTAAAGGAAAGAATCAGTATCAAGTTCAATCTCGAGCCTCTGGATATTAAAAATACGCTGAATTATATCGTGCATCGTCTGAAATGGGCTGGAGCTACGCGTGGCATCTTTTCCCGGGAAGCCATCCTGGCGCTTTATGAATTTTCCGAAGGATTACCGCTGCGCATCAATAATCTGGGTGACCGCTGCCTGCTGCTTGGGTTAATGCGGCAGGCCCCAATGGTTGACAGCAGAATTGTGCAGGACGCCATTGAAGATATGGAATCATAGATATGAAGTGGATATCAACACACTATATTCCAGATTACATATTAAAATTGTTTAACATTATGCTTTTGTTGGCGGCAGCGGTGACTGTTGTTTATGTATCTGGTTGTGCTCGAAATACTGAAAAATCCGCTCCTCCTTCGGTTTTACCGAAAGCGGACGGGCTGGCCTCTGCCGGAAAATTTAGATCCGTGGTCATCGAGGATATGGACAACGATGGTAAACTCGATGTTGTCGGAGGCTCGTCATCTCCTGGATTGATAACGATTAACTACGGAGATGGTCACGGCGGAATATCAGAACCACAGCAATTGCCTGTTGTCGGTGATGTCCGGTCAATTGCGGTGTCAGATATCAATGAAGACGGGCTTGTTGATATCATATTTTCAGTTCAAAGAAAATCTTCGGGGATCAGGGTCTTGTTAAGTCAGTCCCAGCGTCGTTGGAAATTTAAAAAGGGCCCGATCGAAATTAATAAATACGAAGGCATCAGATCAGCCGACATAAACGGTGACGGCCATATGGACATAATTGCTGCCAATGTGACATCTGCTACTCAAGGCGGGATCCAGATCTGGCTGGGCGACGGCAAGGGAAATTGGCCGGTTGAATCAGGTCCTACGATCAGCGGCCAATACATGGATGTACTTGGGGCAGACGTTAACAATGACGGCAGCCTTGATCTGATCGGATCCGGTTGGGGGACTCATGGGGCGCTGAGACTCTGGTTAGGCGACGGAACTGGAAAATGGTCATCAACAGATCCGCTTGGAAGAGGCAGTTTCTATGGTTTAAACATAGGTGATTTGAATAGCGATGGGCATTTCGATATCTTCGCAGGATCCTATAAAAAAGGGGTTCGGATATTTTTGGGAGACGGCCGGGGAAATTTTAAAAAAATATTTAGCCCGGCAGAGGTACTCAGACGTCGGGCCAAGGGGCAGAAACAAACGGCAGCCGGCGTTGGTGAATTTCCGCGTCCGCAAAAAAACAGAAGTTTTTGGCACGTTCTTGCGATTGATCTCGACACCGACGGCCGTGATGATATTTTAGCTAGTTCCCTGGATTCGCAAGGAATAATTGCCTGGCGCAATTTGGGTAACAAAGGCTGGAAGCGCTTCAAGGATGCTTTCCCATCCAACGGGATCTATTATGAAATGGCCATTGCCGATTTAGATCAGGACCATATCACAGATATTTGCGCCGCAAACTTTGGTGAGGGCATAAAAATATGGCCGGGTAAGGACAAGCGATTTAAAATAATTCCGCAGCAGGTTGATCAGTTAAAACCTTCAAAGACATTAAATGCGGCAGCAGAGATCCTGGAAAATGATGTGTTCAAAATCGAAAATGGGGTAGTTGAATATAAAATCGATGCGGGTGATACCCTGGAAATTACATTTTGGGAAGGAACAACCCCGCAAAAAGAGGAAATTTTTGTTCGGCCGAATGGCATGATCTCTTTTGGCTTTGTTGAGGATTTACAAGTTAATGGGTTAACCTCTTCCCAGCTTGATGAACGACTGACAACCTATCTGAATGAATACGTAAAAAAGCCCAGGCTCGACGTGGTTGTCAAAAAATTTGACAGTAAATTCGTTCAAGTAATGGGTGCCATCGATACTCGCAGAATAAACACCGGACCCGGCAAATACCGCCTGACGGGTAAAACATCTGTGCTGGAAATGATCGCCCGGGCGGGTGGGCCAAGCAAGAATGCCAATCTGAACGATGTCAGAATCCGTCGCAAAAACGGGCAATTGATTTCTTTAAATATTTTCAAAACTATCACCCAGGGAGACCTCAGCCAGGATCTGGTGTTAAATGACGGCGACCTGCTGTTTGTCCCGACTCTGGCCGAAGAAGGCAACCGGGTCTATGTATTCGGTGAAGTCGAAAAGCCGGGGGCTTATACCTTTAGCGGGACAAATTTTCGGTTGTTTGATGCGATTTCCGAAGCCGGCGGAGCCACGGTATTCGCCTCTACAACGGAAACCCGGGTCGTTCGCGGAGATCCTACCCATCCGGAATTTCTCAATGCCGATCTTAAAAGCCTGATCGAAGAGGGTGACCAAACTCAAAATATGGTTCTGGCCAGCGGAGACCTGATTTATGTGCCGCGCAGCGGATGGGGAGACATTAACATTGTAAATAAGCGCATCAGGCCGTTGTTCGAGTTGATTATGTGGCCGGCCCGCACCATCATAGATTGGTATCACGCAGGTGATATCGTAGGTACTGGCAGCATAAATGATTAAATATGGCGATGGCCAATATCAAATTTTTGTGTGAAAAGGGTGTTCCACCATGGCACAATATGATGTCGACTTAAGAGATTACTGGCGTATTATCAAAAAGAGAAAAACCTCGATCATATTCATGATCCTGCTGGTGGGGTTTTGCAGTTATGGATTTGCCAAGTTCAAGGAACCGATTCCACTATATGAGGCCAGCTCTGCCATCAAGATTGACCGGTTTTCCAACATGGCGTCCATATTAACCGGTGAATACTGGCGTCAGTCGGAGAACATGGTAACCCATGCCTACATTATCACCAGCTTTCCGGTAATATGCCAGACCGCCAGATTCTTGGGGTGGGTGCCTGAAAATATTTCTGATGAAACAGTTCAAAGCTCCCAAAAATATCTTTCAGTTATCCGGCGTCTGAAGTCGATGGTTAAACCGGAGCATCAGGAGGGGACCAATATTATCAACATCCTGGTAAGTTCCGACAATGCCCAAGAATCGGCCCGGGTGGCCAATGCCTTCGCTCAGTCCTATCGTGATTACAACATCCGGGAAAAGAATAAAAAAACATTTGAGACCAAAGCCTTTATCGAAGAGCAGCTGCGGCTGACATCCAACCGGCTTAAGCTGGCCGAGAATGAACTCCAGGCGTTCAAGCAAAGCTACGGACTGATTTCGATAGATGCCCAAACTCAGAACACCCTGAATCGACTATATGCAGTTGAAACAGAATTTGAAAAGACGAAAATAGATAAAGCCGAAGCAGAATCCCAGCTGGGGATGATCAATGGGAACAAGATAGGTTCTTCCGGTGAATTAAAAGACAGCTTTTTTGCCGCTGCGCCGAATTCTCCGGTGTTCGGCTTGAAAACCAAGCTGAGTGACCTGCTGTTGAAACGTCAAACCCTGCTGATCAACTTTACTGAAAATCATCCACAGATAAAAGAAATTGACGATCAGATACAGGCCGTGCTCCACGAGACGAAAAAAGAACTGCAGTCATTGCTGAATTCTTATAAAACCCGTGAAAAGGATCTGTCGCAAAGAATTCATCAACTTCGTCGGGAGAATTTGAGCCTGCCGGAAAAAGGCCTGCAATTGATTCGGCTGCAGCGCGATGTTGAACTGCAGGAATCACTGTACTCCCAGCTAAAAGAGAAATATCAAGAAACGTTAATTCAGGAATCCAGCAAAGTGGAAGAAGTCACCATCCTAAAACCGGCTGTGCGACCGGATGAGCCGTTTAATATTCCCTCCAAGTTAATGATTGTTGCTACCGGAATCGTAATGGGGCTCGTTATCGGGCTTGTTTTTGCGTTTTTAGCAGAGGTGTTTGACACTTCCATGGGGACCATCGAAGATGTCGAGGAATTACTGAATGTTTCCGTGCTGGGGGTTATCCCTCAGCTGGACAATGAAATAAAAGATGGACTGCGTGCCGACCGTATGCCACATGTAAAGGGTGGAGTAGGGTACCTGGTTACGCACTATGAACCCAAATCAATGGGATCTGATGCTTTCAGATCACTGAGGACCAATCTTCAGTTTCTGCGTTTGGAAATGCAGGGCAAACTATTTCTGATTACCAGTTCATTTGTACAGGAAGGAAAAACGCTAAACGTTATCAACCTGGCATTGAGCATGGCCCAGGCTGGGAATAAAGTTTTGCTGGTTGATGCGGATTTGCGTAAGCCGTTGATCAATAAAATTTTTGGTTTATCCAAAGAACCCGGGATAACCGACTACGTGTTGGGTAATTATCCCTGGCAGGAAGTTACCAATACCATATCCGACATCATGCTGGGTGATTTTGGAATCGATGATATTATAAAGACACCGGGCATGGATAATATTAACGTTGTCACCGCTGGCACCAAACCGCCAAATCCTTCAGAAATTTTGAGTTCAACGCGATTTAAAGAGTTTTTAGCTGAAGCTAATAAAGTCTATGACTTCGTATTCGTTGATTCTCCGCCACTCCTACCGGTGGCGGATGCCGCTGAAATAGCGCCATTGATGGATGGTGTATTTATGGTTTATACCGTGGGCAAGATCGGGCGGGGGGTTTTGAAACGCGCCAAATCCAATCTTGACAACGTGGATGCCAAAGTCTTGGGTGTTATTCTGAACAATGTTAAACCGGAAGCCGGTCCCGAATATTTCAAATACCATTCGCAACATTACTACGGCCCGGAAGGAAAATTACACCATAAAAAAGGCAAATTCTCAAAATGGCTGAATGAAATTAGAATCCGTCTAACCAAGGGGAGAGTTTTGAGATTTAGTGTGCTGATCATTGCTTTATCAATGTTGGCAGCTGGTGTCTTCTGGCAAGAATTACACAATTATACGAACGATTGGCTTTCTTCACTAAATACATTATTTCTCTCAAGGTAATACCCTTACTATCAAGTCACAGATACAGGCTCTCAAATTGAGCAAAAACACAAAAAGGCGTATGCCGGTTAAACCGGTTTGAGGTGAATCGTGCGGTCGTATATCTTAGTCATTTTATTTCTGTTGATCGCGCTGCTGGCTGGTTATCTTATCAATCAGTATTCACCGTCTTTACTGATTATGGGAGTTGCTGCTCTAATTATCGTCACTGTTTCCTTTATCAATATCGAATGGGGTCTTTACCTAATAATTTTATCCATGCTGTTGTCACCGGAATTTATGGCTGGTGATACCGGGGGGACATCTTTGGGCAGAGGGGTTACCCTGCGTCTGGAAGATTTTTTGCTGGTGGTTATCGGGTTTAGCTGGTTGGCCAGAAATGCTATTGATAAAGAATTGGGTCTATTTTTAAAAACACCCCTAAACAAAGCCATCTTTTTTTATGTCTTGGTCTGTGTCCTGTCCACTGGCTTCGGCATCATGGCCGGCCGGGTCGAGTTGAAAACCGGTTCCTTGTTCTTATTAAAATACATTGAGTACTTTGTCCTATTTTTCATGATGGTCAATCATGTTCGGAATACGGATCAGGTTAAACGATTTATTATTTGTTTGTTTATAACCTGCGTTATCGCCTCAATTATTGGTGCCCTTCAGATACCTGGAGGAGGCAGGGTGAGTGCGCCGTTTGAAGGCGACGTTGGAGAGCCGAACACCTTCGGTGGGTATCTGCTTTTTATGGGGATGGTTGCCGCAGGTCTGCTTGCTAAGACTAAAAGTTTAAAAAACAAGCAAATTTTGGCTGTGATACTCCTTTGTATTATCCCGCCATTTTTATTTACCCAATCGCGATCTTCCTATCTGGCGGCTGTTCCTGCCCTTTTGGCGCTGGGGTTAATGACGGATCGCAGACTTATTATTGTAGGGTTAGTGGCAGTTTTACTTATGGCGAGCCCGCTTTTTCTGCCAAAGGCCGTCAAAAATAGAATCATGTACACTTTCACCCAACCCGAGGCGCGAGGGCAGATTAAAATCGGCGAATTTCGTATAGATACTTCGACATCAGCAAGATTAATAAGTTGGCGGGAGGCCTTGTCGGATTGGCCGAAACACCCGTTGCTGGGCTATGGGGTAACCGGTTATCAGTTTGTCGATGCCCAATTCCCAAAGGTTCTGGTTGAGACGGGTATTTTAGGACTGGTTGCCTTTCTGTATCTTCTCTATTCAATTGCAAAATTAACCCTACAGAACCTGAAAGAAGTCAATACGCCTTACTATCAGGGTCTCGGTATTGGTTTCCTGGCCGGATTCGTGGGGCTTATTGTGCATGCCATTGGGGCAAATACGTTTATCATTGTTCGAATAATGGAGCCTTTCTGGTTTATTGTAGGAATAATTACAGTATCACCGATGCTGGAACGTCGGCAGGCCGAGCAGCGGCCGGGAAATGAAGTTACAGGTCGTGTCGCTATCGCCCCGAATAGCTCGACTGCGCGTTGATTTCTCTACATCCCCAAATTATTTCCTTTTAGCCGGTTAAGTGCCAGAAAAAGCCCTGTAATGGACTTGGCGTCCTGAATTATTCCCGAATTAACCATTTCCATGGCCTCATTAAATTCGATTTCATGAACATTGATGATTTCATCCTTATCCAGGTTTTGCCCGGCCGGCAGCAAATCCGTTGCCAGATAGAGATGAATTATTTCATCGGAATATCCGGGCACCGGCGTCATTTCACCCAGTTTCTGCCACCGTTCGGCTGAATATCCGGTTTCCTCAATCAGCTCTCTTTTAGCACAACTAATCACGGATTCCTGTGGATCGATGGTACCGGCGGGGATTTCCCAGATATACTTGCGCAGCGCGTGGCGGTATTGTTTGAGCAAAATAACCCGGGATTCATTTAGCATGGGAATGATGGCGGTTGCGCCGGGATGCTCCACGAATTCCATGTCGGTAATGACCCCATTGTCGAGGGTGACATTTTCTCTGATTAGATTGTATACTCTACCCCGGTGGTTAATCTGCCTATCGTTTATTTTTGCAGCCATTATTTGCTTCCGTTAATTTATTATTTGGTTCTCATGAAATATGTAGTATAAAATATGCAGGGCCATCGTCAACAGGTAAAACCATGCCGGAATCTCTATACTTCAAACCATGCGGTCATCTTTTAATCATCGTTCTTGTGTTTATTTCCTGTGATGCGGTTCGCACCACCTATGATATTACTGAAGAAACCGTCAAAGCCACTTATAAAGTCTCAAAATTTACCGCCAAATCCGCTTATGGTACCGGCAAACTTATTTATCATGTCGGCGACTTGACCTTCAAAGTGGTTGCTGCTCCGCTCAGCTGGCCCCTGACGCGGCAGGAGATCGAGACGATTGACGGACTTCCGCCCAAGGAAGCCATCCGGCTGAAAAAAGTCAAAAAGTCGCCCTATGTCGTTAAGGGACGGCGATACGTGCCCATGTCAGTGGAGCAGGCCCGCAGCTATCGGGAGACCGGTATTGCATCATGGTATGGATTTGAAACTTATCACCAAAAAGACGGACATATGACGGCCAATGGTGAGGCTTTTGATCCGAACGGCCTTAACGCTGCGCATAAATATTTGCCTTTGCCGACCTTCGTTAAAGTCACGAACCTCGAAAACCGGCGCAGCATTATCCTGCGGGTAAACGATCGCGGACCCTTCGTCGACGGTCGAATTATTGACTTAAGCGCCGGTGCCGCCCGAAAATTAGGGTATTATGATAAAGGTACCGCCAAAGTTCGGGTGGAGACCTGGGAGGGGAAAAGCTGAAAATGAGTCCATTTAGCGGACAGGCTCGGTATTCGATAGTGCCAAATTGAGGGATTCAGGAATTGCGAATTTAGGAATTGAAGGTATTCTGTCTATCTAATCCACCAATCCCTAAATTATTCCTCTAGTTGTCCTTTATGATCAACTTGATCTCATCCGAATTGGCCTTCAGCTCCGGCGCGTACATGGCATACCCCCGGGTGGGCAGGGCGCTGAATTTGCCAGGTATTTCCGCCCTCAGCCGGTAACTGACACTGTGGCGGCCCCGGGCCAGGCGCTGGACGAAAAAACAGACTTTGCGATCCCGGTATTCGACGTAGGCGCCCATTTCATTGTTGCCGTAGCCGCTGCGCACTTCCACCGGTTCAAATCCGGCGGGCTTAAAATCTTCAAACACCAAATACTCATAATCGTTTTTGCTTTCTATCTCCAGCTCTACATCCACCAGATCACCGCTTTGTATTGCTGACAGATTTTTCAGCGGCTGCCGCACAAATTTTTCTACCCTGCGGTCCACCACTTGACCACGGGACCCCACATCTTTAATCTTTTTGTCCGCTTCTTTTAACCGGTAAACCTGACGGTGGACTTTGATTTCCAGGCCTTCGGCCGTAATGAAGTCTTCGAGGGTGAAGTAATCCAGGTAGGAATTAAAATAGATGGATCCCGAACCGGTTTTTTTAAGCCGCAATATATGGGGGCCAGAGGTGATATCTGCGCCTTGCAGGATAAACTTGTTGTCGAAAGTGAAAAGATTACCGGCGTTGATTCTGACAGTTTTCTTTTTGATGTCGTCAAAATAAATGTCCAGGGTTAGATCGGGTCGATCCTCGCCGCTATTGGTCAGGTAATCCGCAAAGGCTTCCACCACAACAGCCGTATCCCGGGTGCTCTTCCAGTATGTGGCGTGTTTGCGGTTGTTAAGCAGGTATTTTACTAGGCGTGACGCCGTGCGACTGTGGGGATCAGTTCGACTGAGCAGCTTGAGGTAATATCCATGGGCTTCGTATTCACTGCCGTACCAGGTCCACCAGTAAGACTGATTGGGCAGATTCAAGTAGGCTGTCTGGTTTTCGTCGTCTTCCACCAGGTATTGCGCGATGTTCTGTAAAATCATGTCAAGCTTTACCGAATCTTGCATTTTGTGCAACGCCATACCGAACATCGCCTTGGCATACACCGCCAACTGACTTCGATCCCGGTAAAGATAGTCCCGCATTTTCTTGAGATCGATATTTTCATCAACCAGTACCATGTAAACAAAGGCATCCAGATTGTCGGCCTGTCGCTTGCCGTCTGTTTGCTTCAAGTCATGGCGTTGAAGCTGCTCAACCTGATTGATCTGATAATTTTGCAGCCAGCGAATGCCGCGATCATGAACACCGTCGGGCAAGACGACATCGTTGGTCCGGGCAATTTGCAGCCCGTGTACGACATAGGCTGTGGTGTGCGGGTATGATCTTTCCCCATAGCCGCTAAACCAGCCCCAACCGCCGTCGGATAACTGCATATTTGCCAGTCGTTTGACACCGGCCCGGACCATGTCAGCCACCTTTTCCTGATCGAATACCGGGATGTGGTCATAATGCAGCCATTGTTGGGCCCGTTGCCGCTCATCACCGATTTCCTGAGAGTTGAGATTGGTCCGTTTCTGCTGAATCGCCGCCAAATCAAGTCCCATTTTCAGCAAGATCTGCTGGGTGATTACGGTTGGCAGAAAGCGGTTCAAGGTTTGCTCGGTGCAGCCGTAAGGATAAGCTGTCAAGTAGGGCAGGGCATCGACCATGGCCCCGGCCAGGGTGGGTGAAAATCGCAGCTCCAACCGCGACTGATTCACCCGCCGCTCGTCCGGAACTTCAAACAATATAGATGCTCCGGTTTTATCCGGCCGGATCACACCGCTTTTCGGCACCTGCTTTTTCATGCCGTGAACGTATACCGGAAAATGCATCTGGACGGCATCTGATTCTTCATCGGTCAAGGCTTTCATACGAATGACGGCTTCGCCCTCTTTGACTACGCTTACCCGCCAATCGACACGCTTTTCACCATTGGAGTCAATGGTGATTGATTTTATGGAGTTTTCGCCGCTTAACAAGGCCAAACAGCCGCCCTCAAACTCCAGACTGACCCGGGCTGTTTTTTTATTATCCAGGTAGTTGTGGACATTGGCCGACAGGACCACTTCGTCGGTTTCAACAAAAAAACGCGGCGCCTGCAAGCGCAGTATCAAATCCTTGCGCGTGACCACATCAACTGAACCCTGGCCGACTTTGGTGCCGTGTCCCATGGACCATACCTTGACTTGCCAGCCGGTCAGGTTTTCGGGCATACTGAAATCAACCTCGGCCGTCCCGGAGCTGTCGGTCAGGATGGCTCCGGACCAAAAGGCGGTATCGGCCAATTTAGTGCGCACCAACGGTTTTGCGAAATCATCGATTGCGTCCGGCTTGCCGGCAAGTTCTCTATCGGCGGGAATTTTTTTTCCTGAACCCGGGATATCGACTTTAGCCTCTTTCAACATTTCTGACTTTGCGGCGACCATGGGCTTGGCTGCGGCCGGCGCCCTGGTTGCCCGCGCCGATTCCTCCTCGACGATCCCATCGGATTCGGCTCTGTCGTTATTCGCTAAATTCTGGATCATGAGCTGTCCGAATACGCCGATATTGCCCATCGGTATCTCTTTTTCCCTCAATAGATTATAAAAACGGCGTGCGAGGCTGGATTCGGTCTGCGAGTGATGCCGCCGCCGCCATTTCCAGAAAAAGCTTTTGATTTCCGGTACATTGGATCCGCCGGATATGTATTCCAGGGCCCGGTCATATACCGTCATTACGGCGGCTCCCTGAAACGGTTCGCCGTCGTAGTCCGTGATGTTTATTTTAAAATTGGCCTTTTGTCCGGGGAGGTATGTGCTCTGAGCTGGCTTGATTGCCACATTCAGGACACGTTCTTCCGGCGGAACGATGATTTCACGCATTTCGCTGTGAAGTTGGCCGCCATAAACGGTAAAGGCTTCCACGTAAAAATTGGGCATGTCCTTTTGGGTAACGGCTATTTCTTCAACGGTGCTTTTTCCGGTCATGCGGATGACCTTCGGCGGCAGGTAAATTCCGTTGGCCGGGCGCACGAACAACACCACCGCCGCCCCGGCACGGTCGGTATTGATCTGGAGCCTGACACGGTCTCCCGGCGCATACTCCCGTTTATCCGGAACGATTTCAATTTTGGAAAAGCGATACCGGGCGCCGTCATCTCCTGCTCCACGCTTTTCGTGAATACGTAGCCGCCTTCAATACGGTGGTTCTTTTTGTCGCTGACCTGGAATGATAAGCGATATTGTCCGGCCCTGGAAGCCTGTATCTGGATTTGGGTCTGGCCCCGTGAATCCGTGTCCAGTTTCCAGCGGCGCACTTCAATTTCGCGGGGTTCACTATCGTGGTAAGTCACTCGCAGCAGCCTCAGCAGACCCTTGCCCTGGACCGGTTTTCGATCCAGGGTCTGGGCTTTGAATCCGGCCTGGATCGAATCACCCACCCGATAATGTCCGCGGTCAACCCAGGCATAAACTTTAAATGGACGCCGGGCCACCAGCACGTTGCCCTGGCCGACAATGGTTCGTCGTGATTGGTCGCGCACTTCCGCGCTGATGGTGTAGCGATGATCCGTGTCGCCATGGATCAGTTTGGTAAGTTCAGTATCAATTTCGACCCGGACCGTACCATTCTGATTGATTTTTACTTCACTCTCAGCGACCACCTCCGGCGGTTGCCGGGGCCAGTGCTGCCGCCAGCTGAAGATCGGGCGTCGGCACCCCCATTGGCGCCAGCCGGGATACCAGGCATAGTCGTAGCCGTACCACCAGTATCCGGGGCCATAAAACCAATCCCAATAAAAGTCCGGATACCAGCGATCGTCGTGTTCGGTGCGATACACCTTGTATTTTACGGTGGCCTCGGTCACCGGCGACCCAAAGTAGTAATCGGCCTTGATGGTCGCGATTATTTTTTCCCCCAGCATGATCGGCACCTCCGGCGCCTCAACGGTTACCGCAAATTCAGGCTTTTTATATTCTTCCACCCGAAAGGTATTGCCACCGTATGCGCCCCCTGAACCGTGAGAAATTCGGTAGACGCCGAGCGGGGCATCCTGGGGGATATTAAATTCAGCATCCAGGCCGCCATAGGAATCGGCCTGGATGGTGCGTGAAAATATTTGTTCATTTTTGGGATTATGAATCCTGACGGAAAACGATCGACCGGCATAGACGGAAGAATCCGGCTGATCATAACGGGCATGCCGCACCCAGAGTTTAAAACGAACTTTTTGCTTGGGGCGGTATACCGGCCGATCGGTCATGATAAGTGTTTTGGTCTGATTGTATTCACGATCATAGTAGTTCGGATACCAGACACTGGAAAACCCAAGATATGCCAGACGGCTGTCGGCGCTGACCACCGCCAGCCAATGACAATTATTTTCCATCTCCGACGGTGCCAGGATGACCCGTCCGTCCTTATCGGTTCGACGGGAAAAATCTTTATGGAAGATTTGGTAGCGTTTGGTGTCCTTGATCCGCTCTGTACGATAGCCGAAAAATTCAACCCTGGTATCGGCAAGCGGTTTGCCGTTGACCGCATCGGCTGCATAGTACAATACCTGCTTATCGAGGGGCTTTTTGACAAGGGTGGTGTCGCTGACCCAGATAATTATGCGGGCGGTATTGCCGTTGCGAATTTTACCGACCAACAGATAAGCGCCGGGCTGATCCAGCGGCTTGGGAAGGTTGACGGTGATCCTCCGATCCCAATGTCTGACATCCGGGGTCAGTGCCTGATCCCAGTCCGCCACTTCCCGGCCGATATATCTGGTTTGGTTTTCATGAACCAGTCGCCAGCCGATATCGTCGAGCCTGACCTTGTTGCGGTCCAGGCGCCACGGTTTTGACCGGATATAGGATTTAACATCATCAAGCAGCCGGCCTACCCGGATCCGGTAGGCTTGAAAATTTATTGCCGAGCCATTGCGAAATCGATACTCGACGGTGGGCATGCGGCCGGAAGGCTGGGTGCCGGTGGGTTCAAAAACACCCCAACTTTTGGTGATCTGGTCAATATGCCGGCGGGACTCTGATGAGTTGTATTTTTTATACCTTTTCCAGTAATCCACGGCCCGGTCGTATAGGCGCCGGTTTTCATAAATTCCGGCCAGCGCTCTTAAGGCATTGCTTACGTAACCTCGATCCGGGTTGTGAGCGATCTCCTTAAATAGTCTGATATAGTTAAACTCAGCGGGAAGGTTCAAGCGCCTGACACCATTTGCCAATTTGGCCAGGGTTTCGGTATCCGTCAAGGTATGAACTACATAGGGGCTTGCTTCTGCCTGCCTTGAATCTGTGTCAATTGCTGCCTGTCGGCCGGCAAAATAATGACTGTAAGCCGATAATGTCTGGACCCCGAACTGCTGATGCAGAAAAGATGCAAACGTATATTTGACATGGGAATCAAGGTCCGGATTTAGTTCGACTGCGTTGACCAGCAGCCAGCGCCAGCGTTCTCCATCGGATTTTGATGCGCCGAAGTTAGGTGGGATTTTGTGAAATACCGGCCGTCCGTCCGGATCCACCGGCGCTCCCTGGGAACTGCCTCCGTAGCCGTAACCATGGCCGGGTTCGTAATCGGGCAGGGCACTCAGGTCGGTTAAATATTGAAGGCGCCAGGCCTGCTGGTAGCCGCTGTATCGGCTGATAATGCGGGCATACTCCAGGCAAAAAGAGGCCACTTCCTGGCGGTCGGGCTCAGTAGCAGTCAATTCCAGGGCGAGATTCATGAGCTGTAGCGCTCGGACACGATCACGCTGAATGGCGTTGACATATCGGCCGCCGCCGCGGTGCTGTCCGCGGTGAAATTTCCCGGCCACCATAAAGCCCCAGTGATTATTTTGGCTGTAGCTCCCGGCGGCCGCCTGCAGCAGACGCCAATTATCTTGGTTTTTATCGATCACCGCCTCGCGAAAGGTGTCGAACTCGCTCAGGCGGTTTAAATTGCGCAAACACTGCCAGGCCTGCAGAAGGTCCTTGCCGACTAATCCGGGATCGTTGGCCGTTTCGAGACACAGCTGCCGATACAACAGATAGGCGTCTTTCCAGTTGCCGTCAGTGTATGCCTGGATTGCCTGTTTGCGGAGCTGTTCATGCACGGGCTGTTCGGCCCAACTATTGGAAATCGCTACCAGAGCCAGGATGATTATCAGGCAGATATATTTGATCAGTTTCATTTTGTCGCTCCGGAGTATAGAGATCGTCGAATTCCTGAATTTCATATATGAAAGCTTCCGATTCGTGCTAAATTCAGGGAATTTTTAGTGGTTTGATAATTATGGGTTACTATAGTCATATAAACTTTCCAATGGTTCTGACTAGTTTATTAGGATAATTACCGAGCTGTCAACAAATGCACAGAGCTTTTACATAAGTTTTACATGGGTGCTATTAGGTTCAGGGGGTTCAGGGTTCAAAGGTTCAGAGGTTCAGAGGTTCAAGGTTCAGAGGTTTCGAGGTTCAAGGGTTCAAAGGTTGAAGGTTCAGTTCAGATCAGATTCTCCCCGTCTCTGACCGTCATCTGACATTCTTCCTTCTTAAAAGCCACCTTCGGACCGCTTCAGCCACGCCGCCATTGTTGTTCGAGGCCACCAGTGCAAAACGGCTTTTGAGATTCGCCGGCGCATTGTCGACCAAATAACTGCAATCGGTCCATTCGAGCAAATCCAGATCGTTATAATCATTGCCTACCGATGCAATGTGTCGTTCACCAATCTGCAGTTCTTCAGCCAACCAGGCCGCTGTTTGGCTCTTAGATACCGTGGCTGGAAAGATTTCAATCCAGGTTGATTTTCCGTCCAGTGGCGAAGTGGTCTGGATGACATTAAAATCGACTAATTCGCTTCGAATCGTGTCAAGAACAACGGTGCCGTTGCGGGCAGGAACCACCGCCAGCAACTGGGTGGCCGGGCCGAAACCATTTGAGGTTTCAGTCAGGACAGCTGCATGCCGGCGGTAAAGCTCTAAACGTCTGTCAAAATCATCGTTTAGATCATTCGTCCGATAATAACTGAACCGGTGATTGTCGGGGATCGGGCGATGAATCATAAAATCGAGTCGAGAGGCCTTAAGCACTTCGCTGGCCCGTTCAACTTCACCGGGTTTCAGATGTACCTTACGAATAATTGTTTCGTTGTTATAATGAACTACCCCGGCGCCGGTGGAAAAAATCACAAAATCCATCGGCAGGTTCGAAAGCTTAACGGTGTTAAATGAAAACAATGATCGACCGGTGGCAATAACTCGAATAATTCCGAGTTCCCCGAGTTGCCGCAGGGCATCCAGATCTTCCAAGGCTACGGTTCGATCAGACCGCAGCAGCGTGCCGTCAAAATCCATAATAAAAAGCCCGCTCGGTTTAACACCATCCTGCGGGCTAGCTAATGGGTGGTCCTGGATAATTGTCATGATGTACCGTAATTTCTATCCCGCCGCAGCGGATGAGCGAAACGATTAAATCTGATAATAAGAAAGGCCGTTGACGGTGTCAATTAAAAAACAGACTAAAGAAAAACCCTGAAGGTGACGATAAATAGTTATCGGGCGATAAAGTATGAAAATTGATTGAGAAATGAGGATTTTATTACATTTTTCATAATTACAGCATATTATCGATTAGTTGTCTGCTATGACAATGTTTTGAAAGGAAATTAATATTGTTAACGAAGGTCGATTGGGACATGGAACGGGAAACGATTATATTCTTTGATAACCTGGGATTTGGGTGGGTACTTGATAATATGATGGTCAAGGAAATGAAATTAAAGCAGTTTAAAGATGATTATAC
>Ga0056115_1000506_pt1 | contig 17557 bp, 11 predicted proteins | sample WorMetOlspDAHAB1_FD_77007 | JGI IMG/M metagenome (GOLD analysis project Ga0056115, IMG submission 77007) | Marine gutless worms symbiont microbial communities from Max Planck institute for Marine Microbiology, Germany - Olavius sp. DAHAB.1 ...
TCAGGTGTAATCCGCAGGGTAATTACCTTTCGTGGAGGCCTGCGACCGTTGGAGTAGCAAGTTGTTTGCGATTTAATTGCCCATACTCCCTGGCGATTTTGTTAGAAAAGTGGACATACATCTGTTGCCGACGATGCTGGCAGAACGTGATACAGCTGTAACAGTGTGAGAACTTCAGAAAACAATTCTCGGCCTTTTCCCAGCGCAGCAAGAGCGCCAATAATCGAGGATACCTTTGATCCTTGCATACATCTTGCATCATGGACAGTTGATTTGCCAAACGACGACGATCTATGTCTCCACTGAAGAACTCGCTTGTTCGAAAAGCGCTATACGCCAAAACATATCTTTGGCGTAGCACTTTCACAACTGCTACGCCAGTGGCTTAGCTTGCGTACTGGCTCCGCCGCCTATTGTTGCGTTTCGCGCATTTTAATATTTACAGCTGTCACTATAGCTGTCTGAACTCTGCATATCACTAAGCCGGATTAACAATGCAGTTACTCCAAATTACTGTGGTTCGCAGGTACCCCGCTATATAAGGGGAAACGAAAAAGTGATCCAGGTCTCCCTACATAATTGGCTGGGAAATGGGACACCCAAACGCTCTTCCCCGCACGATAATTCAGGACATTTTTGAAACCATTTGCCGGCAGTGCGATCGGCGTTTGAAATGCTCGGTATTTTCACCGTATAATTCTCGCAAAACTAATCACGCATACAGGTTACACACAGTAACGACAGCGCGCGCAGAGTGAACTATGGATAAAAACACCCTTACTAATTTATTTGCTTATCTATTTACTACCAAATCTGAGCTACTACTGATTACCGGAGAGAAGACGAGAAGCCTGGTGATTAGGCGTTGGACGTTTTGATCTGCGTTCATCGTGAAACACAGCAGCGGTTTGGTGCCGACCGTCGAATGGTGATTGTTCCATGACAACAGTTTACATCGTAAATGACGCCCGATCGCCGGATCGACTGAGCCTCGCAGGTCTTCCACGCCACAGGAACTGACGCCCAGAAGGTCTATCATCAGATCTAACTACAGTTCGAAACACAAACACGCACGCGCAGTTCTTTTTACACTTGAACGCACAGCAAAAGCCCGTCGTAAGAGACTTTGTCGTGACCGGACCTTGTAAGAGACACGTTATTATTGTAAAGCTCAAATTTGAAAATAATTAAGTAAATAAAGAGTTATCAACACGTACATCAATGTTATAGCCACGAGCCAATCCGCAATTGGACAGCAGCTTCTCGACAAGATACCCAGACTGCGAAGGATGATCTTGAGAGCAGGTCGTTCAGAATTCTATAGTTTGCGGATGGGCCTCAATGCTTTGTAGCCTGGAATTTCTTAATCTCTTTAGTAGGTGTGTCAAATTTAAGAGTAGCTTAAAATGCAGACAAGGAAATGCTGACATGAAAAGTGTTATCATCGACAGCGCGTATAGGATTCTAAATACGCCATTTTCCGAAGACTGCATGGTGGCGCATTGTTACTACCGAACACACAACCCATGTGACACACATGAAGTTGAACATGTTCTGATATCATGGATCCCAAAAGCCGTTTTTATGCTCCAGAATAAAATCGCATTCCAAATAGCATATCAACACAGAAAACTACAGCGTTAACCTGTGTTGACGGCTTTATAAGCCAATGGCTTGACACATTGTCAATGTGATCATATTCAAGATGGATCCCGGGGGTTGGGTAAACGGGTTACTGGGACATTTTCAAACGAAACTAATATGTTTTTTATTACATTTCGCAAAGTTTCGTGTTTTAGCCTGGTCCTTACTCGTGAACCGCTCCTCACATTTTTTCCGGATGCGCCCGCGATATTAGCACAACACACAAACGTGGGAAGAGAATCGATAAATATATTAAGAGTTCTATATACAATGCATGTGCATATAAAATCAGATTCAGTTGCGGTGTTCCACTGTTGTCCTGTCTCTCCGGCTTGTACACACCTGCTGAACGGCGGTAGAAGCTTGGAAGAGCAGGCGACCAGTGACCATTTCGGCGAGAACGCACCCTGTTGCCCACATGTCGACGGCGCTGGTCGTCGGTCGAACGCCGAGCAGCAGCTCTGGAGCGGCGTATGACAGCGTGCCGCGCATACGGCAGCAGGTGCCCGCCGGAGGTGCAGACGCCGCCGGCCGTGACGGCTCCGGGTCGCCGCTTTCACCGTCCGGTTCTCGTGGGCATAACGCATCGTCGGCGTCGATCGTCTGTTGTTTTGTCACAAGGCCGAAGTCTCCCAGCTGCTCGCAGACAACACAGGGTCTCCCAAAAAAGTAAACCACTTCCGAGTAATCATCAAATCGTATTGAAAACTTGTTAACGGAGCAAGATTTTTTTCCATAAAATTTTAGTGTAAAAAGCGTTAGAATATTGCCAGTTGGTTTTAAATATACGCACGACCTTATATCTGTGACGTCATCAATCATTCGTTTTGGGTGAAATACGTTTATATGGTAGCCTAACATCATAATTTATAAACCTGGAAAAAGACAAAAGATGCAAATCAAAGAAAATTCTACGCGAATTTCCACCTACAACATTGTTTATGAGTGGAATTCATAGCTTGCTAGGCGAAGTGATGCAAGAGGGAGCGCTAACGTCATTTACTTTATGTAGTTCATATCGCATCATCGCGGCTCGTGCAAAATATAACTGACGTCGCAAATAGTTCACGCAAAGAATATTTAATACCAAGTTTTAACGTTATACTATTTGTTTCAATCTTTGTGCTAACAATAGATCTAATCTAATGACAGGCTTTGATACGAGTTATCGTAGTTCGGTGGTGGCTTACTTTTTTGGACCACCCTGTACATTGTACTCCGTCACTGTTGTTCTGTTCTGACTATAGACGTAAAATCGATTTGTTATGTCAACGCGATCAGAGGCGTGGACGGGGGGGATAAATATGAAACACCAAAGTCGAAAATATATAACAGATTTATATATTGAAACTTTACGTGCTTTTATTGCATATATCGGATAACAGGCAAACTATAGGGCTATATAATAAGTACTTATATATGTATTGATCAGAAATATATCCGCTAGACATAAAAACGATACATAACCCGATATACGGCGCTAACTTTTGAAAGGTAGTCAAACTTCAACTTAAATAAATTTACAAAAAAATAGCTTTGCAGTTAACTATAAATGTTTTGCTTTGTGTTGGATAATTGATGCCTAATTCTTACCTTAAGACGGCAGTCTGCGTTGACTAATATATTTTCCGGTTTGATATCACCGTGGATAACTTTGAGCGAATGAATGTATTGCAGAGCTAACAACAATGCACAAATATGGATTTTATATTTACTTTATTGCTCATCGTGAAGTAGTTACATGTTTATAATCACATGTTGTTCGAACTGAGAGACAGTATATTTTAACCCCCGTAATTACGTACTTTGTTGATCGATAATTGATGACTGATGAGTGATGTTGTTGGACGAAATAGCGGTAACATGCCATTTAATCCACAATTCTGTCAGGCTGTTACGCTATTTCGTCGTTACCTTTTCGCTTTTTATTTTATTTTATTAGGATATGCAGTTGTACAAGAGTGTGTATAAAGGAAAGCAACAAAAGCAACAACTAACGAATGTCAGCGTTACAAAAAATAGGCATCTCATCAGAATAAAATTTAACACAGCAAGCAACTCTAAAATCAGATCGACTTTCACCTAAGCTATTTGCTCTACGCGGCTGGATAGTGGACCTCAAAGCACGCTTTGTATGGGTTGGCGAGAAGGGTGGCCAATGTTGAGTACAATTGAGCATTAGGCCTACTGAATGACTCAGCTCGCGATGGCTTGGAAATCTTTCATCGCCCGAGAGAAAACAACAACAGTTCATTTATACAGCCACCTTTGCTCCGACCACTGCGGTCGATAGGCCTATAAAATACTACCATGAAGTCGGCGTATTTTTCAAGAATTTGAATTTTAATTTTGAACTTTTGTTAGCATACGTGCAGCTGTAAAATGATTTACATAAAATGAATAATAGTTACGTGCACCATTTTAATTACGGTCAGTGGCAGATTCATAGGGAGCTGTGGGAGGGGGGGGGCGGCGTCCGAGTATTCAAAACGAAAAAATTTTTATACAGTACACACAACTACAGTAGCCTAATTTGGGCTACTGCAATAGCCTCCTATAGCTGAGAATAACATGCACCCTAGGAGGTGTAAGAACTCTTAACACCTTCCAGCGGGGGCCGGTGTTAGAGGGGTGTGAAAAAGTTTCAGCGGGTGAACGCCCCCCGCCTGTGGGACGGGTAGATAATTCCGCGCATGAAGCGCAACACGAGAAGTGCTGATACCGTCGAGCAGCTGATAGAGAAGCAGATGGACTTGCGATGTGCTGAGACTTTGGCGAGACACGAACACTCGCCGCAGATCTGTTGCCATCAGCTCACTCAATATGTGTCTGAATCGGACGCTGGTCAAGCTAATAAGCAGTAGCGTACATGGAGAGGCCACCGCGGCATGGCCGAGTGAGACAGGGCTGCTGACGATCGGCCAAATTTATTAGGGTGTCTCGTTAGTCGTTATGCAGATAGGAGGACTGCACTTTTCGCAATCGTGCTACTGCACCGTTTCGCACTTAGCCAAATGGAAGAACGTCATTCAGGCCTTCAGTCAGAAAATGCAGGATCGAGATGAGATGAATTTCGTGGAAAGTTCGTAAACAGAACGCAGACGACGATTTGAAATGTTGGCGAATTAAAAAATACAGTCTATACAGAGGCCCACAATTTCAATGTAAATGTCACTGTGTAGATTTGTGTTATAACGCATCACCAATAGAACCCCGCCCGTATATGCCAGGTGCGCTGGCTACCACCGTGTAAACACGAATGTTTTTAACAGGCGCCTGAGTGCAGCTTCGGTGTTGCGGACGGGGTCCTGGAGATTGTTCCAAGCAGACGGACCAGCAATGGCAAAAGCCCGGCGGCCGTACATGCTGAGTTGGTGCCATGGCATGGTACATGTAGTAGATTTCGCTGAACGGAACGCGATGTCTGGCTGGCTAGACAGCGGGACACAGTGATTGACGAGGTAGTAAGGTACCCGACCATTCACGCATCCGTGCACCATGACCGCCCGTATACGATCTACTTGATAAAGGATACACTTCGCTAAAGTTGTCGATATCCGGTGACAGAACAATTCCTCGTACGGACAGTATCTACATCAAACAGCAATCTTAACTCCAGCAAATAACACGCCTTTGGATGAAAACCGTTGAAACTGCGGCGTTTTAATACAACATCAAATGGTAATTTTCACTCATAACTGTAAATAAAATTGTGTAGCGACTCAGCTCTATCTCCCTTTCATTGTTCGTCCAGTCTCCCACTGCTCCAACTTCTCTCTCTTGCCCATGCCCTTATAAACCTATAATTTATATTCCGCAGTTCTTTGATGCGTTGTTACATTTATTACATCAAACCAACACCATACGAAAATGTAGAAACAGGCCTATGTATGAAATATATACGCAAATTGAACAAGAACAACAGAACATGATTACACAACTCAAGTCCGGCGAGAATATATTTCACCCGATTGTTTTAATTGTTGAGCACCGTAAATATATTGACGTTAGTGTGTTTGCTTCTTTCTGATTTTTAAAATGTTTTTCTCTCTTCTTTTTCTAGCGCAAACGTGCTATTTCACTGCGTCTCATGTGTGCCGTATGAACAAAGTGAATATGGTACATTTTCGTGGCGGAGGTGAGTGAGGGCACACAGTTCGTTGTATATAGACACTTCGAGTGGATGCTAACGTCTCAAGATCAGCGAGTTTCTTGACCGCTACTTCTTGACCATTCACGTCCGACTTAAGACACCTGCAGTCAGCCAGTCACCATAAACTCAGACAAATCATACCGTGTGCTGAGTGAATAAGCCTTTTGTTTGGTCGTGTTTAAATGTAACGTTTCTGTCTCTGTAGTAAATATTTTAGTATTAGTTAGAACGGATTACTTCATTCATATTCGTTTGCTAAAAGTGACACACGAAAAAGAATAGGACTACATGTACTGGAAGTAAAATGCAGAATAAACAGAAAAAAATGAAGTTGTATAAAAATTAAATGAAAAAGGAAATAAAAATAAAATTGAAAGAACAGCAAAGTCACGATAATTTAAGAGTCAAAACAACGAACCCACTTATTGTCGACTGCACCAATCATCGTGTGTTGCCAGTCATTATCGTCATCGAGAAAAGTCAAGTTTGCAAGTGTTCATGATACATCAAGTTAAGCAAACAATAAAATCATTCGACGACAACACAGACTGAAACACAGGCGAACGCACCAGACAACACCGAAAGCTCCGGCTCCCAACTGCCGTCTGCAATCGCTTTGTAGTGTAGCGGCTGAGATCGGCATCGTTGACGACAGAACGGACGAACACTCTGCCATGTTATGCCGACTTCTTGACAAGTCCACGGTCTAAACACAGCATGTTAAGTCTGCGATCGTATACGGCAATCAATCTGTCCGTATCTTATTGCAGTGCCTATGTAATTAACATAGGATGCTCTTCTATAAACTACCGTTAATCGTTATCATAGCCCCGTAAATCGTATATAGTGAATAAACAAATTCGGCGTCAAAAATTGTTACGTGTAGTTTTGGGGACCTCCTATGCACAGGTCACGTGATACTATACATACAGAGTGAACTTTATAGCCTTCACAATGCGATAAACGCTAATTTCTCATAGCCCATAGCACGGCGTAATCGGCGCCCTGAAAGTGACAAAGTGAATAGATAAATTGGGGTCAAGGATTTCAAGAATGTGGACCATTTGCAAAGACTTCCCATTTCCCTTTACTGATGTATGCAGCTCATTTAACTGGAGGACATTATTGCGTGATCACCAACACGCGCGTGCTTAAATCACTGTATCACTGCCGCTGATGCACCTTAATTCGAAAAGGTAACACCATAGTGGCAGAGTTTACTGTTTTACGTTATTTTCTAGTTATCGTTTCAAGAAACGAGTATTCGTAAATTATGAATGTTGCTCATGTGTTACAAGAGGAGAACCACATGCCGTACGTACGAGTGAAGGTATCAGCAGTCTGCAAGTCAAGTTGCACGAATTTCTCGTCGTCGGACGTCCGAATCACGGCGCTCGCTGACGATTTCTGCCAACCGAAAAAAAACATCAAATGCGTTATCAGCATTCCTACATCGGCGCGCGCCGTAGACAAGAGGTTTGAAAGGCTACGCCTTCTTACTCACTTGTACGGATTGCAATTGCCGCCGCTGAGCCCGTGACGAAGCGAACGCCGATCACTGGGCTTCCGTTCCGGGGGCCGGCCACACCCGTGGAGCTGCAGAGCACTTGGCCTGCAGAGCCATGAACACCGTCGGTAGTCGAGCAGACATGTCTGTTGCATTGTACTGCATGCTTGGCTCGAAATAACTGCATCGTCGATACCTCGGTGCACTACTATTCCAGCTGCCACACTTATCAGCTCTCCTGCCGCGCCTTTGTGAACTGAAAAGTGGCTGTAAAGAAGAAACATATACAGTAGGATGGCGCCTGCTTATTAGCAGCATGTTGAAGTTATCGATCGTTACCAAATATAAATTGGCATTAATTAAAACTCAACTTTTCTTGCTCTTACGTTTTTGACTAGTTAACTCATAAAATTAGTTAAACTTTTTGTGTAGCCAATTTAAACGATTTGTTCCGACCGTCGTCATGGCGGAGTTTAGCTATATACAAGATGATGAAGCAGCGTTCCACAGTTGTTGCGACTCATTGCCGAGACACAACTAATTATAGAGTGTATGGATAAAAATTTTAGTTTTCGCAAACATGTTCCGTATCAAATAGAGTAATAGGCCTACACTGTGATATCACGGTGCACATGAGCGCACAGGCGACAAGGGTTGTCTTTGCACGATCTCTGAACAGTGCGTTACAAATGCATTAATCACGCGAATGCACAATGTGTACGCTGTTTACTTTTTAATGAATAGGCTCAATAAATATAAAAAAATAACAAACGGACAGACTGTTAGTCCTTTTAGGCGATAAAAACTAGTTAAACCTTTGTTGCAAACAAGCTTTTCCAAAAGCTTAAAGTAGGCTTTATTTAGGTGAATTGTAAAAAGTCAACCGTTACTTTTGCCCATCACTTCTGATAAGTCGTTTCTCTGTGAACTTCCGACAGCGCATCCAAACTCTTCTCCTCGAAATAGAAAGTTAATTTTAGAATTGATCCTAACCTCGTGTTTTGTCCGGGAAACATCTGTCTATTAATAAATTATACGAAATGTAACACGCAAAATTATAGCCCAAGGCGTTTATCTATACATTCGCTGCATAGCATATTATGCCCATATACCGTGCTTTGGGTGGCACCTCGCCATTTTACCGCGAGGGCTAATAATCATTATCCGATAAGGTGGTGGCAGCAGACAAGCAAACTGTGGGCTGCTGCTGCTGTCGACAATGAAATAAAAAGTTCATTTTGCCACGAAACAGTAACAATAAAATGTTAATTACGCATATGAACTTCATGGCAGGCTACCATGCAGATTGGCCATAAAACCCATCTTACTGGTCACCTGAACGATAGGTTTACATGTATCAACAGCGTACACGTTGAGCACTCAGAAATGTCACATTTAACTGTGTACACGTGGTTACAGCTAAAACACATATTTAATTAAATGCCACTCACTACCATACTCTACTCTGCTATAGGCAAGTCAAGAACGGCAAGTATTGATCGATAGATTATTGCAAATTATCGCAACTGTTGGCTAAAATAATGCCTTATGGCAAAAGGGTTGAAGGCAGATATAACGGCATATAATGGGTTAAACATGAAGCAAAACGCTCTGATTACAATGCGCTGGCGTCAAGGTCGTCGCCCGAGCGTCAGAGTAAACAGCCACCTGTCACGCAGATGATTAAGTAAGTAATTACGTTAGCGGATGATGGATGTGATTTGGAAGAACAACTCATTCAAAATGAAGCAATCACGAGAGAATTTTTGTTATGTAGGCATATGTGCTTTACGGAATAAAAATGCAAGACTACTGGGGTAGGATTGGGAATTAGTTATCGATAAAGCCGTATCGGTATAACACCCACCAATCATTTATATTTTGACATTTTACTGTTATACCGGTATAGGCTTTTTGCTTTTGCCTCCCTACGATAGGCCTATAAAAAGTCATTTGTGTTTCTTTCTACTTACTTTTTTGTGTAATATAAAACACTTTTAAAAATGTATGTGACATTAGTGTCTTTATTTACGTCTTTACTTATATTGGTTCATTATGAAAATTCGATCGCCAATCATTTTTCGCAGTGTAAGCTTAAAGTAAGACACAGCTATAGCTAATAAAGAAACTGACCGGGACAAACTGGTAAGCTTTTGTGCATTGCTAAAACGGCGAGAAACTGAACGCCGTAGCAGAATGTCTGAACTGTAATCAGCGACGCTAGAAGAGATCTACACAAATAACTATTTGCATTAGCTGCTTACGACCAACACAGTCTCAGCTGAATTGCATAACATTGTCCGATGGCGTAAGGTAAGTTGGAAGTAAAATTAATTAATGTGAATATGTGCCTGAATGTCGCATAACACGGTTCCCTATCTCTACAATTTTATTTCTTTTATAGCAGATTGCAGTTGCTGAACAAGTTAGTTAAATCGATTTTTAACATGGAGTAAAATTAACGATAATTAACGATATTTCAACTCATAAAGCACTGAAAGGTCTGCTCTGCTGACGCCAGTATGGTAATCAATCATCAATGCCTAGAGTGGGCGATGACGTGGCTATGGAAATATAGGCATCGAACGAACGAAACGGAACGCATGCGAGCTGCATGCACTGCAGAAGAAGTGCAGCCTTCGCAGCGTCTGTATTTGGCCAGCTCGCTATGGCAGATGCGGAGGCCGCTGTTGAGGCAGCGTCGTCCGAGCCGTTCAGCTTAATGCTTCAACGCAGCTTTCGTCGATCGCAGCAACGCTTGTGCGTGGTGAGTATATATATTTCGTCAGTTAACCGATTGTCGTAAGACTAAACATTATGATTAATTGCAAAAATTATTCACAATTTAAAAAGCACTATAGGCCTATATGGGATTAATTCAACTGCATGCAGTGTGGCTCTGTAGTCTATAGTGGTTACAGAGAGAAGAGGGTTCAAGTCTCATCCACCACCATCCACTGCACTGCTGAGTACTGCTCCGCTACACTACAGTGAATGAATGTATGAATGAATAAAAAAAGTCGCTCACATGCACTCGTGTGACTCTGTTATCGAGCAGTTTAACTTGGTACCTGCCATAGGTAGGTCTGGCGTCGAAGTGGCCATGCGTCACAGACTTTGTGGTAGGCCTTATGTATCCACCTATATCCTTGTTAAAAGATCTACTATAGGGAGATGAGCTCCCGATGAAGGCATCTTTTACCTTAACTTGAGGCCTACCACAAATTTGTTGGTGACACTAGAGAGATTATCTGATCCCAGTTTGTATCACACTTGTTGAAAGAATATCTTTGGGAAGTGACCAGTCCGCAAATTGACTGACTGCGAATGGTTTGTCCGCGATTTGTCCTGCATATAACCGTTGGCGACGACGATGCTGTTTAGAGACGACAGCATTAATCATGTCGGCAGCTCATCACGGCGACTCTGGAGGCTACGCGAGCAGACACGAGAGCGTTTATTATGCGGCTGTGAAGCGCATCATGTCGCAACTTAATCCACCAATTCTGCGTCATTTTCACCAACTTTCGACCGACGACGATCGCTTCTCCTACGTGAGCGCGCTGCCCGGAGTCCGCGCTGCGCTCGCCGCCGCCAGTCCTCTGTCGGGCGTCGACGAAGCGGGCGGCAAGTCGAGTTACGAGGCGGGACGGCATCGACAGAAGGGAAACGAGCTGTACAAGGCCGAGCGGCTTCGAGACGCTGTGGCTAGCTACACGGCAAGCATGCTGGTCGCGCCTGTCACCGACTGCGGCAGCGACGACCACGACGCCGAGGAATCTGGAAGGGAGGCTCTGGAGAAAGCCAACTCGGAATTCGTCCTGGCGTTGGGCAATCGGTCGGCTTGTCTGCTCCAGATGAAGCGATACAACGACTGTTTAAGCGACGTCGCGATGGCGTTACGTTATGGCTACCCGCGCCACCTCGAGTACAAGCTTCACGACCGCCAGGCTCGTGCCCTGATCGAACTGGGACGCTTCGACGAAGCGCTGGAGAGTCTACGTCGACTGCACAGCTCGCTGTCACTCAGCAAGCTCGATCCAGACCAGAGAAGCTCCATCGCTCGTAACGCCGAGAAGAAGATGGACTTTTGCAGCAGCGCCGTTGTTCAACCGTCGATGCACAAAGAAGAGACCGATTCTACCGCGACCGACAACGACGTCGAAGGGGGATGTCCGCCGGCGGTCAGCGGCAGCAACAGTGACCGATTTCCTGGGGCATAGGAGGCGTTCGACGTCCGATACCACCAGGACAGAGGTCGGTACGGCGTGGCAAGCTGTGACGTTGGCGTCGGAGAAGTTCTGCTCGTTGAATCGCCGTACGTCAGTGTGCTCAGTGCCGACGCGTTCCAAGTGCGTTGCTACAACTGCTTCAAAACCGTCACCGACATTCCGCTTGGATGTCACAGATGCACTCTCGTCAGGTAATGCGACACTGTCAGTAACGTCGATATTAACTTGTTCACTCCGACATCGAATCACTTGTCGCTGCCATTATTTCAGCTTTGTACTTTTTAGTAATGTCGATGAAAAGTTTAAGCAGAAACACCAAACAGCTGTTGATTCCTGTGAATTTTATATTTCATTGTTTTGCCCTGTTTTTCTTGTTCGTTTTCTTTTAAGAAGCAAGCCGTCTGAAATGAATGTGTCAAACTCCATCTGAAAGGACAAACGGGAAAACGTTTGTCCGTTCAGACGGAGTTTGACATAATAAATGAATGTTCACCATCTAATGCAGCCCTGGCCTGCTACGGTAAAGAAAATTAAGTATAATATTACTGCGCAACAAAACTTGTATGGTGAATGCATAATGCATTACGATTAAGTGACGACGGCGATGACTTGTACATATAAAGGTACTGTTCGGAAGAGTGTCGGAAACAGTCGTGGGATACGTACCATAACGTTGAATGTCGATATCTGGGTCAGCTGATCGACTCCGACACAGGCGCAATGGCACATCTCACTTTGAAGCTACTTGCGGTCACTGGAGCTGCTCGGGTGCTCAAGTGTCGACGCAATCCCAAGGCTTCTTCAGAGGCGCTGTGTCAGTCACTATTCACCAACTCGGCCGGAGTCTACCTCGGCGGTTACGTGTCTCTGTACAGCCTGCTGTCGCACACGAAGTCACGCGCACCTGCAGAACTGTTCCAGTACACGCTGCTCGCCGCGTGGCTCACCGATATCCTGTACCGAACGGCGTTTTCCGGGTGCGGGTCCGACGACAAGGAGGCGACGATGATCGGTGGTGTTGTTCTGCGCTTCCTGCAGATCGTGACGTGCAACGGTGTCGAGGTGACGGAGCTCGACTTGGCTGATACGCTGCATCGATCACACCCGGTGAGTATTGGCCTGGCGCTGTACCCGACCGTCAGCCTGCTCAACCACTCGTGCGACCCGCTCCTCGAGCTCGTGTTCTACGGCGACAGGTGCGTCGTGCGCGCCGTCCAGAACTGCCACGCCGGCAGAGAGCTGTTCATCGACTACGGACAGGTCTACTACGTCGCCGGACGCTCCGACCGACGCGCCGCTCTTAGCCGCCAGTACCACTTCGACTGTGGGTGCGTTGCCTGCTCGTCCGACTGGGGGCTCAAAGCTCACCTGCCGTCCGGTGCCGCCGTGCTCAAGTGCGTCCACTGCGGAGCGGCACTGGGCGCCGGGGAGCTGGCTGCTGACCCGGTGGAGTGCGGGCGATGCCGGCGAGAGCAAGTCGGACTCACTGACCGTCTGGACATGCTGGCCACGTCGCAGAAGTCGGCCGAGAAGGCGATCGCCGACGCACGCAAGTTCCGCGTCAGCAGATCGACCATGTTGGCGCTCGAGGAACACTTGACGCTGATCGACAAGTACATCCAGCTGCCGTGGAAGGACTACGTCGTCTGTCTGTCCACGTTGAAGCAGTGCTATCGGTACCTCGGCAATCATAGGCGACGCTAAACATTCGCCGCTGAGCGCTGTGCTTTGACTACAGACATCTATATGATCCAGCTGTGTCTCACCGTTTCTGACGTTTGTTTTCACGAGAGATTATCAGCTACACACTTTTGCACTGCATGATTATCATGCCATGCACAGTGGTCCATTAGATGCTGAAATTTACCAATTCAATTAATGTAACAATCATCTTCGGGACATATCAGTACAGTAATACAGTGAAACAGACCGAGATGGCGCGGGCGACAGGACGATGAAGACTGGATGAAACATAGACTATGAGGTGCTAAGTTAAGCGCACGACGAAAGAAATGATATAAGGAGCCTGCATATACGTCACAGATCAGTGGCGGTGGAGCCATCGGTCAAGGTGGGGGAACTTGCAGCGAGGTCAGTGCTTTTGTGCTGGACACATGCAAAGAGTTTTCTGGTCACACCATTTTTCTTAGAGGTGCATATTGGCGTTTCGGATTTTTCATAAAGTCCGCTAACAACAGTATGCCTATTTCACTTTTTGTTTTCTCATACGCGAAGAGACGCAGGCTAAAACGAATTAGGACGTACAGTTTCGTTCGTCTGCCCCATGCGCCTCAAATTATATTTTTCCGCCGTATGTTGCAGACGCAACAGCAGATAGATAACAAAAGTAAAGGAACTGGGAATGAATGCATTGATAATGGATTAGTGTGAATGTTGTTGTTATGTAGGCCTATATGTACAGGTTGTTACGTAAAGTGTTATAATCACATTCCGTCTATCATTATTTGTCCAGAAAGCACCAAAACACAAGAAATGGGGTTAGCACGTATAGAGCGGACAGGAGAGTAAGATCACAATAGTACTGAACACTGCCCTAAATATATTAAAATGACAAATATGGGCAATTAAGGCAAGTTAATGGCACTATGCTAGTCTTAAAGACAGTCCACTGAATCAAACCACGTCAGCGTCACTGGTGTAAATACCAGAAGCATTTTAGCTTCATTGCCTAAATTATTACAGAACATTTAAGCCAGGCAATATAGCCGGTAAAAATGAACTGAGAATTGTGATACCAATGTTCGGCATCACAAATCTGGTTAGCGCATGACTAGCAACAGATATTTGCTCGAGATTGTGGAGATACTTGTTCATGGAAATTATTATAGTGGTTGACAACTTTGCAACAAAACGCCTTTATTAAATATTTATGATTAGCTAAATATTAATAAGATCTTGGAGTAATCCTTTTCATGATCAGAAGTTAGTAAGTATATAAGATGTAAAAACTATTGCAAATGGCATTACAGAAAAACTGGCAGTTGGCGTGACAAGGATATTATCATACTTCTTGAATAGATCAAGCACTTATTACGCTTGTGAGAGTGTGGAGTTTACGCCACATCCGACACAGTCTGCATCATTTTGGAGACGATATTATGGATTTTCTGTCAAAAAATAAACAGTGTATCAAAGATATACAAATTTAATACAACTCAGCAATGCAAAAAATAACTAAACGCAATATAACAATGCCTCTGCCTTTCTGTTAACTCTTTTGACTGTGGGGTACTATACAGTTACCACACGGTTGTTTGTGAAAATTATAATGTTAATTATACAGTACACCGACATATACAGTACACCGAAAAAATGTTACTCTAATGACAGCTAAAAAACGACTGCAAAAAATCCACAGTATTGTTACGCAATAAATGCGTTGTAGTTAATTAGTTAATAAATAAGGTGTTAAGCCCAAAGGCTGCTGTTATGCGAGACAACTAATTACACAACCTTATGAATGGACGGCAACTCGTATAACAAATTCTTGGTCTAAAGTGACGTGTAACAAAATTGTATAAATCATTTACAGTCTGAATATTAATAGTCAATAGGCAAAAGAAATACGTGTTAATTAACTACAAACAATGTAACAACGTGCAGAAACGAACTCAACAAGTGCACGTGTTAGTCAAACAAAGCAATGAAGCAAATTTGTTTTTACTGTGTTTTAGTTTTTACTATAATTATTGTTGTTGCTGTTATAAAAAATAACTTCACATTAGAATGACTGATTGAATGGATTGATTGGAGTTTAATGGCACTTTCAGCACAATAAGGCTATACTGTGCTTTTAGAAGTTATAGTGTAGTTTACGTTTTGGAAAATAAAAGAATCCGGAGAGTCTTGTTCTACATCTCCTATTCAGTAGTGGATGACCAGCGACATAAATAACCCCCTCGTCTCGCACTGCTTTCTGTTCACAATCAGACACAATGGCTCTTAAAGGGATGGAGCCAGCTCCTAACCAGCAGTAATAGGAAGGGAGAGAAAAACTCGAAGGAGGCTCATTTAAGTTTGTTACACCAGCGCTAAAACATGAAGAAAAATGACTCAACTGTCCAAGGTAAAACAAAACATACACAAACATAAAGATAAATCATTCAACCTAAAAAAACATAAAAAAGACAAACTCAAGGCCCAACTGGGATGTATGAACTGTTTTCGTTAATTGAGTCCGTTGAATAGATAGCACATGGACAATATAAAACAGTTCTGATAATATTCCCTCTTAACCTACAGACTATCACCATAACTTTAGATGTTGCCAAATGGAGGGGAGGTGGTTCACATTAGAATTAGATGCAGTTGTAAAAATCTCGAAACTTGCTGTGGGTGCCGACATTTAAATCGGATCTTCTGTGGCCCGTAAACGGTACAGCGAATTTTACGAAAAACGTCGCAGAAGCTGTTAACATGTAACTAAGCTGCACAAATTATGCAGCTGGCAGTAACTAAAACAGCAGGTTCAGCTGTGAATGAGAAAATGAACACTGTAATGCAGGGATTTTTTTTTACATATAAAGCTGTGAGGCATTTTCCCCACTGCAGTGCCACACCATTTGCACATAATGCAGTGTGAATGCAGCAGTAGTATAACAAGACACAACGGCGCTGGCCTCATATAAGTTCAGAAAATGATCAAGTTCAACTCAAGTTTCAATCTCCTGTAGTTCCGGCGCAGTGACATCATTTCGGACACTATAATCGCTTTTTTTACTTACTTTTTTACTTACAAAGTCCACAGTGTTGATAATTGTGCCCACTGGTAAACTTCCCGTCAAAAATTCCCTGCTGTAGCCACAGAAGACGTTCAAATGACATGTTAGCACATAAACTCGACGAGTATCGGTTGCCAGTCACTGGCCGAGCCGCTCGCGGTCCTCCAACGACATTGCCGAGTAAGGAAAGCGATACAAGCGAGTGGCATCGGTTGTCTCCAGGAGCGCCTGCATTGCGGACGTCTGCTGTCGAATGCAGTCATCCTACAAAACCAAATACGCGAGTTCGGTCGCTCGATACCACGTGTGGCTCGGTCACTCAGCGGCAGAGCGTCGGACTGGTGATCGGGAGGTCACGGGTTCGAGTCTCACCCACTGCACTGCCATGTACAGCCCTGGGCAAGCCACCCACGTACATGTGCCTTTGTCGCTAAACAGTATAAGTTGGTAGTGGGGACGGGCGGTGATGCTCTGAAGCTTGGAAGGTAACTGCAGGTGTGGCGTTGCACTTGCACTCAGACTTTGAAGTACTGCATATATCTATGCATGGATTCAAAAGAGCCCACGATGGGAAGATGACCACCAAGACCAACCCTATCCCCTGAACCTATTTTCACTTACCACACACGTTTTAAACCCACCACGTAAAATTAAGCCATGCTGTCAGTAAACTTTCCTGAACAACTGGCCAAACACATTAAATTCAAACATGTTCTGTATGTCAAGAACTACTGATTGTGATGGTGGAAATGCCAGAATTTGAAAAAAAAATATGAGCCCTGTTTTGGCCTGAAATTTTGCAGTCAGAAACCAAGAAATCGAAAGACCTTCAAATCCTCTGATAACAATGTTAGTAGGACCAAAAGATTAGCATCGATGTCAGTATTGTTACAAATAACCAAAAGTTCTCTTGCCAATCACTACACCGTCCCAAAGTGACCTATCATGTTTCGGGTGGGATGTTAAACCTTACTCATTCACTTGCAATCGATACAAACTGCACAACGTAACAATGACTTGAAATGCTTAAAAGTATCGTAACTGAGGTTTTTGCCGAAAATTTAAGAAAAAGACGGAGCATAAATTTCCCATCACGATTAGCGTGGCATTTTTCAAGTCACAGCAAAAACTCAACAAGATGGCATAATCAACAACAAAATATTTCAATGAGATATTTTCATTATCAAGTTGAGTTAGTGGTTAGGCACGAGAGAATAATGACATGCCACTGTTTTAGCCACAGACTACAACGGTTACTGCTTACTTCAGAAATTTCACA
>Ga0056115_1000507_pt1 | contig 17526 bp, 15 predicted proteins | sample WorMetOlspDAHAB1_FD_77007 | JGI IMG/M metagenome (GOLD analysis project Ga0056115, IMG submission 77007) | Marine gutless worms symbiont microbial communities from Max Planck institute for Marine Microbiology, Germany - Olavius sp. DAHAB.1 ...
CATGGAAGGCACGGTCGCGTCGGTGCCGCCCCAGGGCGGGCGCAAGCACCCGCAGCAGGAGTTCCTGCAGGTCGACACCACCAACATCCTGTTCATCTGCGGCGGCGCGTTCGCCGGGCTGGAGAAGCTGATCTCGACCCGCGGGCAGGGCTCATCCATCGGTTTCGGCGCCGACGTGCGCGACCCGGACGGGCGCAAGGTCGGCGAGATCCTGCGCGAGGTCGAGCCCGAAGACCTCCTGAAGTTCGGCCTGATCCCCGAACTCGTCGGCCGTCTGCCGGTTGTCGCCACGCTGGGCGATCTGGACGAAGAATCATTGGTTGAAATTCTGACCAAGCCGCGCAACGCATTGTTGAAGCAGTATGAGCGCCTGTTCGAGATGGAAGGCGTCACCCTGCAGTTCACCGACGAGGCGCTGCACGCGGTCGCCCGGCGGGCGATCCAGCGCAAGACCGGCGCCCGGGGCCTGAGGTCCATCATGGAGGCGATCCTGCTGGACCCGATGTACGATTTGCCTGGTTCCGGTGATATCGATCAACTGGTAGTTAACCAAGATGTAGTAAATGGTACGTCAGAGCCGATCCGTGTCTATGCCGATACGCGGGACATGGAGGCGGGTGCCTAAACCTGCAGTTGGTCGATTCCGTCGCAGTCAATCTGGAAGCCGCAGTCTTGAAGACTGTCCAATGAAGGCCAACTTATCTGTCGAAGTTAAGGAACCGGCCTTCTTGGCCGAAGATTTGGGTGACCGGGCCGGGCGAATCCCTCTAGGTTACCGAGTACATCATACGAAAGGCTCACATGCTCGAGACTCCACGCGGCGCGTTGTATCCGGTCCTGCCTCTGCGGGACATTGTTGTGTTTCCGCACATGATCGTTCCTTTGTTCGTCGGCCGCGAAAAGTCGGTCAAGGCGCTTGAGGACGTCATGAAGGACGACAAGCAGATCCTGCTTGTCACGCAAAAGAACGCCGCCGACGACGATCCGACCACCGACGAGATTTTCCGCACCGGAACCATCGGCACGGTCCTTCAGTTATTGAAGCTGCCGGACGGCACCGTAAAGGTGCTGGTCGAAGGCGTTCGTCGGGCGCAGATCCACGACTACACGGAAAACGAAGAGTTCCTGCAGGCCTACGCCGACGAGATCGTCGACGAGGTGGCCGAGCCGGCCGAACTCGAGGCGCTGGGCCGCGCGGTCGTGACCCAGTTCGAGCAGTATATCAAGCTGAACAAGAAGGTTCCCGCCGAGGTCCTGATCTCCGTCAATCAGATCGACGACCCGGCGAAGCTGGCCGACACGATCGCCCAGCATCTGACGCTGAAGATTCCCGACAAGCAGGAGCTGCTGGAACTGGAAAGCGTGGGCGAACGCCTGGAGCGGATCTACTCCTTCATGGAAGGCGAGATCAGCGTGCTGCAGGTCGAAAAGCGGATCCGCAACCGCGTCAAGCGCCAGATGGAGAAGACTCAGCGCGAGTACTATCTGAACGAACAGATGAAGGCGATTCAGAAGGAGCTGGGCGAGGGCGAAGAAGGCAAGGACGAGCTTCAGGAGCTGGAAGACAAGATCAAGAAGACCCGGCTGTCCAAGGAAGCGCGCGAAAAGGCGACCGCGGAGTTGAAGAAGCTCCGGGCGATGAGCCCGATGTCGGCCGAAGCGACGGTCGTGCGCAATTATCTCGACTGGATCCTGTCGATTCCGTGGAAGAAGCGGACCAAGGTCCGCCACGACCTGAAAGCCGCCAAGGAGGTGCTGGACGCCGACCATTACGGCTTGGACAAGGTCAAGGAACGGATCCTGGAATACCTGGCCGTGCAAAGTCGGATGAAGAAGGTGAAGGGTCCGATCCTTTGCCTGGTCGGCCCGCCGGGCGTCGGCAAGACCTCGCTGGGCAAGTCGATTGCGCGGGCGACCGGCCGCAACTTCGTGCGCATGTCGCTGGGCGGCGTTCGCGACGAGGCCGAGGTGCGCGGACACCGCCGGACCTATATCGGGTCGATGCCGGGCAAGGTCGTCCAGGGCATGAAGAAGGCGAAGTCGTCGAACCCGCTGTTCCTGCTGGACGAGATCGACAAGCTGGGCGCCGACTGGCGCGGCGATCCTTCCTCGGCCTTGCTGGAGGTGCTGGATCCCGAGCAGAACAACACCTTCGCGGATCATTATCTGGAGGTCGACTACGACCTCAGCGACGTGATGTTCATCACCACGGCCAACACGCTGCGCATGCCGCAGCCTCTGATGGACCGGATGGAGATCATCCGCATCCCCGGCTACACCGAGGACGAGAAGGTCCAGATCGCCAAGCGGCACCTGCTGCCCAAGCAGATGAAGGAAACCGGGCTGAAGCCCGAGGAGTGGTCGATCTCCGACGAAGCCATGCGGCAGCTGATCCGGCTCTACACACGCGAAGCCGGCGTGCGCAATCTGGAACGCGAGCTGAACGGGCTGGCGCGCAAGGCGATCAAGGAAATCATGATGAACGGCACGAAGCGGATTCGTGTCACGCCAAAGAACCTGGAGAAGTTCGCCGGCATTCCGAAGTTCCGCCACGGCGAGATCGAGGACGAGGATCTGGTCGGTGTGGTCACCGGCCTGGCCTGGACCGAGGTGGGCGGCGAACTGCTTTCGATCGAATCGGTGCTGGTTCCCGGCAAGGGCAAGGTCACGAAGACCGGCAAGCTGGGCGACGTGATGCAGGAATCGATCGAGGCCGCGGAAAACTACGTCAAGAGCCGCGCCCCGTCGTTCGGCATCAAGCCGACCGCGTTCGACAAGGCGGATATCCACGTGCACGTTCCCGAAGGCGCAACTCCCAAAGACGGTCCGTCGGCGGGCGTTGCGATGGTGTCGTCGATCGTCTCCGTGCTGACCGGTGTTCCGGTGCGCCACGACGTTGCGATGACCGGCGAGATCACGCTCAGGGGACGGGTGCTTCCCATCGGCGGCTTGAAGGAAAAGATGCTGGCGGCGTTGCGCGGCGGCATCAAGACGGTTCTGATCCCGCGCGAGAACGAAAAGGACCTGGCTGACATTCCGGCAAAAGTGCGCAAGGGACTGGAGATCGTTTCGGTCAGCACCGTCGACGAATTGCTCGAACACGCTCTGACCGAGTCGCTGAAGCCCATCGAATGGAACCCGGACTCCGACAAGGAAGTTGAATCGGTTCCTGCGTCCACCGAATCGAGGCCGGTCGGACCTGTTCTTCGCCACTGATCGGCGGGCCAAACAGGCATAAATCACCCTTCGGGCCCGGTCAGCCTAACGCTGGCCGGGCCCGGATCGTTCAAATCGACCGAATATCGCGAGATTCCTGTGGAAAACGGCAGTTTTCCTAGGGGTACTGCGTTGACGCCCCGGCAAACCTGCCCTTACACTCGCCGCTATCAATCGTTGTGCATCACCTGCTCAACCCACCAAATCCTGCCGCTTTCCCTAAGGGGGTCTAACGTGAACAAGAACGATCTTGTAGCTGCTGTCGCTGATGATGCCGGTCTGTCCAAGGCAGATGCGGCCAAGGCAGTGGATTCCGTCTTCGATACGATCACCGGTTCCTTGAAATCCGGCGAAGAGGTTCGCCTCGTGGGTTTCGGAACGTTCGCCGTGACAAGGCGGGCCGCCTCAACGGGCCGGAACCCGCGCACGGGCGAAGCGATCCAGATCAAGGCTTCCAACCAGCCGAAGTTCAAGGCGGGTAAAGGCCTGAAGGACGCCGTCGACTAACCGACGCACCTTTGCAATTCTGGCCGGCCGCCCTTTCATCGGGGCGGCCGGTTTGCTTTTGCGGCCGGCCGTTGCGTTTGCGACCGCGCTGACGTAGAACGCCGCACGGATTTCAGGGCGGTTAGCTCAGCTGGAAGAGCACCTCGTTTACACCGAGGGGGTCGGCGGTTCGAGCCCGTCACCGCCCACCAGACACCTGCCGACACCGGAACCCCCTCATCCGGCCCTTCGGGCCACCTTCTCCCCAACGGGGAGAAGGGACCAAAGCCCCTCTCCCCGGCGGGGAGAGGGGTTGGGGTGAGGGGGTTCGGGTCTTTGGACTAAGCCGCCTGGCCGCGTTCGGCGTCGGTCAGGCCGGCGTTGGCGCGGTCAAGCGCCTTGGCGAATCCGTCCAGCAGGCGGTCGGTTTCCGCCTTCGTGATGATCAGGGCCGGCGAGAAGGCGACCGCGTCGGCGGTGGCAAGCGAGCGCAGGATGATGCCTTCGTCCAATCCTTCGGCAACCACCCGGGCGGCCATCTTGATCTTGGGATCGAACAGCCGGTAGGCGGTCTTGTCGGCGACCATCTGCACGGCCGCCACCAGGCCGACGCCGCGCACCTCGCCGACCAGCGGATGGTCGGCGAACCGGCGGCGCAGTTCGGCCTGCAGATAAGGTCCGACCTCCTGGACGTTCTCCAGGACCCGTTCGCGTTCCGTGATTTCCAGGTTTTTCAGCGCGACGGCCGCGCCGACGGGATGGCCCGAATAGGTGAAGCCGTGGGCGAAGGTGCCGGCCTCCGCGGCGCCGTCCTCCAGCGTCCGCCACACCGGTTCGGAGATCAGCGCGGCGGACATCGGGAAGTATCCGCTGGTCAAGCCCTTGGCCGTCGACATCAGATCGGGCGTGAAGCCGAAGTGCTGATGCCCGAACCACGTGCCCAGGCGGCCGTAGCCGCAGACGACCTCGTCGGCGACCAGAAGCACCTCGTGCTTGCGGCAGACCTTTTCGATCTCCTGGAAGTAGCCCTCGGGCGGCACGATCACGCCGCCTGCGCCGATGATCGGCTCGGCAAAGAAGGCGGCGACCGTGTCGGCGCCCTCGCGGACGATCGTCGCATCCACGTCCGCGGCCAGCCGCCGGGCATAGGCCGCTTCCGTTTCGCCGGGCCGCGCATAACGGGCGTGATGGGGCGTCTCGGTGTGCAGGATGTCGGCGATCGGCAGGCCGAACAGGCGGTGGAAGGCGGGCAGTCCGGTGAGGCTGGCGGTCGCCACGGTGGTGCCGTGATAAGACTGCTTGCGGGCGATGATCTTGCGCTTGCCGGGCTTGCCCCTGAGCGCGTTCACGTACCAGATCAGCTTGATCAGGCTGTCGTTGGCGTCCGACCCGGAACTGCCGAAGAAGACCCGGCTGAACGCGCCGCCGGCCAGCGCCTTGATCTTTTCTGCCAGTTCGATCTGGGCCCGGTTCGAATAGCCGGTGAAGCTGTGGAAGTAGCCCAAGGCCCCGGCGGCGTCGGCCATGGCCTGGCCCAGTTCGGCCCGGCCGTATCCCGGGTTCACGCACCACAATCCGCCGACGCCGTCCAGGAACCTGTCGCCCGCGATGTCGCTGACATAGACGCCTTTGCCGGCTTCCATGATCCGCGGCCCCTGGGCCAGGTGGTCCGCAATCGCCGTTGCCGGGTGCATGACCGAGCGTTTGTCGGCTTCGACCAGCTGTTCGATTGTGCGGGGATCGACCATCGATGGTTCCTTCCGGTTGGGGGCGCCTGTTGCCTCCACATTCTCACGGGCCGGGTCGAATGTGGTGTTGAAGCCCGGTGGCCGGACCGAATATCCTGCGGTGCGGCGGCGCTGTACCGCATCATCTTCAACAAAACCCTTCCGGTTCCTTAAGCCGGCGCACTGCGGAGAACGGCATCATCGACGCGATCGACCTCAAGATCCTGACGCTGCTGCAGCGTGAGGGCCGGATCACCAACGCCCGCCTTGCCGACAGCGTGGGTTTGAGCGCCAGTTCCTGCCTGCAGCGGGTCCGAAAGCTGGAGGATGGCGGCGTGATCGCCCGCTACGGTGCGGAACTGGACATTAAGAAGCTGTTTCCGACGGTCTCGGTGGCGGTGTCGGTCAAGATGCGCAGCGACGAACCCTTCGACGCCCAGGCCTTCGAAGCGGCCGTCCAGACCATGCCGGAGATCGTCGAATGCCGCGAGGTCAGCGGCGACGTGGACTATCTGTTGCGGGTCGTCTGCCGCGACATGGACGCCTATCACCGGGTGACCGGCGAACTGCAGGCCCGGGCGCCGGGTATTCTGAAGCTGACCAGCCACGTGGTGCTGCGGGACATCAAGGCCGATGCCGGATATCCGCTGGAGGTCCTGGCCTGAGGCGGCTGAGCCGCCGCCGCATCCTCTGCGCCCAGGCGGGGCAGGGGCCGAACATTCTGCGCCCCGGCGGCGCCAGTTCGGCACCCGCTGCGGCGGCCGGGCTGTTAGCCTTCTGATAGTCCTCCTGTGTGCATTCTAAAGGGTGCCCGACAACCATTTGGCGAGGCGGCTTTCGGTGACATACACGCCCTATCTTGACTGGATCGACGGGCAGGCAGCGGCAATGGAGACGCGCCTGCTGGCCTGGGCCGAGATCAACTCCGGCAGCAGGAACCGGGACGGCCTGGTGCGCATGTGCACGGCGCTGGAGGAGGCGTTCGCCCCGCTGGCTGACGAGACGGAGGTGCTGTCGCTGCCGCCGTTGCGGGAGATCGCCGACGACGGCGCGGTGAAGGAGGTCCCGCTGGGCCCGGCGCTGAGGATCGTCAAGCGGCCCGATGCGGCCAGGCGGGTGCTGCTGGTCGGCCATATGGACACGGTTTACGGCGCCAATCATCCGTTTCAGTCCTGTCGGGACCTTGGCGACGGGCGGATCAACGGCCCGGGCGTCGCCGACCTGAAAGGCGGTCTTGTGGTCATGCTGGCGGCGCTTCAGGCGTTCGAAAACAGCCCCTATGCCGACCGGCTGGGCTGGGAGGTGCTGATCAATCCGGACGAGGAGATCGGGTCGCCCGGTTCCGCGCCGTTGCTGGCGCGTTCTGCCGCCGCGGCGGACGTCGGCCTGGTCTTTGAGCCAAGCCTGCCGGACGGGACGCTGGTCGGCGCGCGCAAGGGCAGCGGCAATTTCACCGTCGTGGTTCGCGGCCGCGCCGCCCATGCGGGACGCGAGCATCACCTGGGCCGCAATGCCGTGGCGGCGCTGGCGCGCGGCGTTGCCGCCATCGACGGCTTGAACGGCGCCCGGCCCAACGTCACCTTCAATGTGGGGCGTATGGTGGGCGGCGGGCCTGTGAACGTGTTGCCCGATCTGGCCTTGGCCCGCCTCAACGTGCGCATGGCGGCGGCGGAAGACACCGCCTGGATCGAGGGGGAACTCGCCCGCATCGTTGCCGAGCTTGACGCCGCGGAGGGCTTTTCGGCAAGCCTGTCGGGCGGATTCTCCCGCCCGCCCAAGCCGATGAACCCGGGTGTCCAGGGCTTGTTCGACTTCCTGAAGGATTGCGGCGGCGCGCTGGGGCTGGACCTGGGCCTGCGGTCCACCGGCGGATGCTGCGACGGCAACAACCTGGCCGCGGCCGGCTTGCCCAACATCGATACGCTGGGCGTGCGCGGCGGCCAGATCCATTCCATTGATGAGTTCGTGATTCTGGAAAGCCTCGTGGAACGGGCGCGCCTCAGCGCGCTCGCCCTGATGCGGATGGCGGCCGGCGAGTTCGACTGGCCCGCGCGCCCGCGCCAACCGGAACTGGAGTCGGTCAAATGATGATCATTCGACCCGTTCTTGAATCCGATCTGGAACAGCTTTTGGAACTGGCCCACGGCACCGGCGCCGGCATGACCTCGCTTCCCGCCGACGAGGCGTTTCTGGAGGAGCGGGTCCACGATTCGCTGGCCAGTTTCCTTCTGCCGGACCCTGAAACCGGAACCACCGAGACGTATTTTCTGGTGCTGGAGGATACCGACACCGGCAAGGTCGTCGGAACCAGCGCCATCTATGCCGGCATCGGCTACGAACGGCCCTTCTATTCCTACAAGGTGTCGACATTGGTTCAGTCCTCCGACGAACTGAACGTCACCACCACCCACCAGATCCTCTATCTGGTGAACGACTACACCGGTTCGACGGAAGTGGGCTCTCTGTTTCTGTCGCCGGACTATCGCCACAGCGGCAACGGCCGGCTGTTGTCGCGCGCCCGCTACATGATGCTGGCGGGCTTCCCGCAGCGGTTCGGCGACCTGGTGATGGCCGAGATGCGCGGGTGGCAGAATGCCGACGGCCGCTCGCCGTTCTGGGATCATCTGGGCAGTAAGTTCTTCGGACTGGGTTTCGAAAGCGCCGATCATCTGAGCGCCGTCGGCGACAAGCGTTTCATCTCCGACCTGATGCCGAAATACCCGATCTACGTGGACCTGCTTCGGCGCGAGGCGCAGGAGGTGGTGGGCAAGCCGCACGACTCCTCGGCGCCTGCGCTTGCGCTGTTGAAGAAGGAGGGCTTCCAGTATGCAGGCTACGTGGACATCTTCGACGGCGGGCCAACGGTCCAGGCCGGCATCGAGGAGATCGTGACCGTGCGGGAAAGCAACCGTTTGCGGGTCGCCGGCATCCGCCGCAACCAACCGGCGACCAACGGCGGCGACATCCACATGGTGTCGAACGAGCGGCTGGGCGGGTTCCGCGTCTGTCTGGCGGGCGTTGGGCTGCGCGAGGGCGACGAGGGCGTCGATCTGCCGGGCGAGGTCGCCGATGCGCTGTCGGTCGGCGAGGGCGATCCGGTACGCATCGCGCTGTTTGCAGAGGGCAAGGCCGATGGCTGACAAGGCCCTTTTTATCGGCGGCGGCTGGGAAACCGCGGCGGGGCAGCTGCTGGTGTCCACCAATCCGGCGACGGGCGAACGCGTGTGGCGCGGTGGCACAGCCACCCGCGAGCAGGTCGATCAGGCCGTCGCTGCGGCGCGCCGGGCCTTTGCCGACTGGGCGGCGACGCCGCTGGATGCACGGCTGGCCCTGATTCGCGCCTTCGCCGGCATCGTCGGGGAGCGCAAGCAACAGCTTGCCGAGACGATTTCGATGGAGACCGGCAAGCCGCTCTGGGAGACGCTGACGGAAGTGGCCGCCGTGGTGGGCAAGATCGAGATCTCGATCAAGGCCTACCAGGAGCGAACCGGCGAAAGGGTGGGCGAACAGGCCGGATTCCAATCGGTGGTGCGCCATCGGCCGCACGGCGTCGTTGCGGTGTTCGGGCCCTTCAATTTCCCGGCCCATCTGCCCAACGGACATATCGTGCCGGCGCTGATCGCCGGCAACACGGTCGTCTTCAAGCCCAGCGAGCAGACGCCGCGGGTGGCGGTGGAAATGCTGGATTGCTGGATCGCCGCCGGGCTGCCGGCGGGCGTGATCAACCTGGTCCAGGGCGCGCGCGACGCCGGCGTGGCGCTGGCGGGACATGCCGAGATCGACGGTCTGTTCTTCACCGGCAGTTCGGCCACGGGCGCGGCGCTTCATCGCCAGTTCGCGGATCACCCCGACAAGATCCTGGCCCTGGAGACCGGCGGCAACAATCCGCTGATCGTGCACAAAACCGCCGACATCGACGCCGCCGTCTATCACACCATCCAGTCGGCCTATCTCAGTTCCGGGCAGCGCTGCACCTGCGCCCGGCGCCTGATCGTGCCCCAGGGCGAGGAGGGCGACGCCTTCCTGGCGAAACTGACCGAGGCGGTGGAACGCATCGTCGTCGGGTCTTACGACTCCCAGCCCGAGCCCTTCATGGGGCCGGTGATCTCCGCGGAGGCGGCCAACCGGTTGATCGACGCGCAGGTCGAACTGCTGAAATCCAGGGCCGAGCCGATGGTGCTGATGCGGCGGCTTGATGCGGGCAAAGCCTTCGTGACGCCCGGCTTGATCGACGTGACGCAGGTGCGCAACCGCGCGGACGAGGAGTTCTTCGGTCCGTTGCTGCAGGTAATCCGCGTCCCCGATTTCGATGCCGCCATCGCCGAGGCGAACGCGACCCGGTACGGGCTTGCCGCGGGCGTGCTCAGCGACGACCGGGCGCTTTACGAACGGTTCCTGGTCGACAGCCGCGCCGGCATCGTCAACTGGAACCGGCCGCTGACCGGGGCCAGCAGCGCCGCACCGTTCGGCGGCATCGGCCTCAGCGGAAACCACCGGCCCAGCGCCGCCTATGCGGCGGACTATTGCGCCTATCCCGTCGCCTCGCTGGAAGCCGCCGGTTTGACTGTCCCGGAAGCCAGGACCCCGGGCCTGGGCGCATGACAGCCTGGGAGGTGAATTTCGACGGGCTGGTCGGCCCGACCCACAATTTCTCCGGCCTGTCGCAAGGCAATGTCGCCTCGATCGCCAGCGCCGACACGCTGTCCCATCCCAGGGCGGCCGCGCTGCAGGGCCTGGCGAAGATGCGCCGCCTGATGGAGCTGGGTTTGAAGCAGGGCGTGCTGCCGCCGCATGAACGGCCCCATATCGGCACGCTGCGCCGGCTGGGTTTCGCCGGCTCGGACGCGCAGGTCCTGGAACGGGCCTGGGCCACGGACCCGTTGCTGGTCAGGCGTTGCGCCTCGGCCGCGGCCATGTGGACGGCGAACGCGGCGACCGTCTCGCCGGCGCCGGACGCCGCCGACGGGCGCACCCATTTCACGCCGGCCAACCTGACCACCATGTTCCACCGGTCGATGGAACACCGCCAGACGGGCAGGGTGCTGAAGACGATCTTCGCCGACGAGGCGCGGTTCGCGCACCATCCGGCCGTGCCGTCCAGCCCCGCCTTCGGGGACGAGGGGGCGGCCAACCACACCCGGTTCGCCAGCGCCTACGATGCGCCGGGCGTCGGGTTCTTCGTCTACGGCGTCGAAGCGATGAACCCCGACGCGCCGGCGCCGAAACGCTATCCGGCGCGCCAGACCCGCGAGGCCAGCGCCGCGGTCGCGCGCCAGCACGGCCTTTCGCCCGACCGGACGATCATCGCCCAGCAGAACCCGGACGCGATCGATGCCGGCGTATTCCACAACGACGTGATCGCGGTGGGGAACGGCGGCGTGCTGTTCGCCCACGAAAAGGCGTTCCTGGAGAGGCAAGCGGTCTATGACGCCCTGCGTGCGGCCTATGCGCCCGGGGATTTCATCGTGATCGAGGTGCCGGAGGCCGACGTGCCCCTGGGGGACGCGGTGGCGTCCTATTTGTTCAACACACAGCTGGTGTCGCTGCCCGACGGCAACTGCATGGCGCTGATCGCACCCACCGAATGCGACACCACGCCCAGTGTGCGGGCCTACCTGCAGGGGTTGGTCGCGGCGGACAATCCGATCGCTGCCGTCCACACCATCGACCTGACCCAGAGCATGCGCAACGGCGGCGGCCCGGCGTGCCTGCGGCTGCGGGTTGCGCTGTCCCAGGCCGACATGGACGCGCTGGGCGCGCAGTGTCTACTAGATGACGCACTCATGGCGCGGTTGGAGGACTGGGTTGCGCGGCATTATCGAGAGGACCTGAGGACCAGCGACCTGGCCGATCCAAATCTACTAGTAGAATCGCGGGAGGCGCTGGACGCGTTGACGCAGATCCTTGGATTGGGATCGATCTACGATTTCCAAAGCTAGCGGGACGGCGGACCGTGCGAGCTATTGCATAGTGGCCGCCAAGGCCCACGGTGATCTGGTGATCGATGTGAACCTTGGCGGTTTCGTTTTGCAGTCCTCCGGCGCGTTGCAAATTTATGAGAGGACTGCGGTTCTTCGTCAGCCACGATTGGCCGGTGTCACATCGCACTCTTGGCCAGTTTTGCGACACCGGACTTCACCGCAACACGATAGTCGCGGTGTAATCTTGCCACGGATTTCGCCTTGGCAAGTTTCTTTGGAACTTTCAGCACATGCAGGGTTTGACCCGGTTCGGGAATCAATCCGACCGAGACCGGGGCGCCCTTGGCTTTCTCCGCTTGCGCGGTGGCGACAATGTTGCCTTCCGCATCCGCAATGACTTGCATTTTCATGGTAGAGTTCCTCCTCTGGTCACAAGGCGCCACCGGTTAGGTGATACTGGACCGGAAAGGCCCCGACGTTTGTCACCGTCACGTAGTACCGATAGGTGCCGTTGGACTCCAACTTCTGAGCGGGAGCCGATACCCGGAGTTCGCTGCCGGGGTTCAGAGGGCGTGCACGAGCAACTTCGACGCCGTGATAGCCGCCCCACGAATACCACCACCGGACCGATTGACCCGGATTGATGGAACCACCTAGTCCCTCCCAAGCCATGATTGTCTCCTTTCAATTCTCAAGCCTATTGATGACCTTGTAGTTCTCGCTTAGGTGGCAGCGCATGGCTGTGAAATGAATCACAGGTGGGGCAAGTCTTTCGTGGAGGGGTGCGGCCCGTGTTCGCATCCGGCAAGTGACCGCACGCCAGGTCACAACAACGGGACAGGCCGCTTCTTTTGCAGCTGGAGAAGAAAACTGCACCGGCAAACGCTCGAAGTGCGCGTCTTGGCAGTTTGAACTAGATCTGCCGAGGGAGAACCGGTGCGTTCGGTACCACTCTAGACCCGCGTGTTGGCCGACATGATGGAGAGCATCTGCTCTTCAAGGGCGGCGCGCCGGCGGCGCAGCGCTTCGTTATGGGCGCTGTCGGCCGGTTCTGTGGCCCGGATCTCGGTGGTCAGGGATGCGTGTTTCTTGCACAGATCGTCGAAGTCGGGGTCTTTTGCCGTGATCCGCGCCAGCATGTTCCGGAACCGGCTTGCCACGGTATCGAAATGTTCGCCCATTCAGTCCTCCCGGCGCGTCAGAGTTCGGCTTCCAGCCTGTCGTTGATCGTCTTCAGCACCTTAATTCGTGCGAAGAGTTTGTCGTTCGCCTCGATCAAGGTCCAGGGCGCATTCTTCGTGCTGGTCCGTTCGACCATGTCATGCACGGCCTTGGCGTAGGAGTTCCATTTGCGCCGGTTCCGCCAGTCCTCTTCGGTGATCTTGTAGCGTTTGTAGCCCACCTTTTCGCGTTCCTTGAAGCGGCGGTACTGCTCCTTCTTGTCGACGGCCAGCCAGAACTTCATGACGATGATGCCGTAGTCGGCCAGTTCCTGCTCGAACGATCTGATCTCGCCATAGGCCCGCATCCAGTCCGGTTTGGCGGCGAACTTCTCCACCCGCTCGACCAGGACGCGCCCGTACCACGAGCGGTCGAAGATGGTGACGTGGCCTTGCGGCGGAATGTGGCGCCAGAACCGCCACAGATAGGGCTGCGCCTTTTCTTCGTCGCTGGGCGCGGCGATCGGAATGATGCGGGTCATGCGCGGGTCCAGCGCCTGGACCACCCGGCGGATGTTGCCGCCTTTGCCGGCCGCGTCGTTTCCTTCGAAAACCGTTACCAGCGCGCGGTTCTCGAACTTCTTGCCCAGGACCAGCTTGGTCAGGCGCTTCTGTTCTTTCTTCAACTGGGCCTTGTAGTCATCGCGCTCCAGCGACTGGCTCAGGTCCAGCGTGCTGAGAACATTGATGTCGGTACGCGGGACCCATTCGTCCGGGTCCGCCTTCGGCTTGGCGACGGAGACCCCCTTGAGGCAGCCGCGGATCGCGTCGCGGACGGTCCGGCCAACCGTGAGATCGCGATACCGCCGGTCTGCACAGGCGACCGGGATCCATGGCGCGTGCACGGTGCTGGTCCTGCCGACCAGTTCTTCGGCCAGTTCCAGCATGCGGTCATTATGCTTGTAGTAGGCCTTCATGGTTTCCATTTCCAGGTCGGAAACCTTCCAGGCCGCCGCGCCGCCCTTGGCCAGTTTCTTCATGACCTTGAGGTTCTGTTTCGGCGGCATCAGAAAGAGGAATTTCAGAAGCTGAACGCCTTCGTGGGCCAGCATTTCCTCGAAGCGGCAGATCTCATCCACACGGGCCATGTATTGGGCCTTGTCCAAACGGCCCATGAAACGGTCGCTCAGCGGTCCTTCGTACCAGCTGCTGAGAAAGATCCCGATCCGTCCCTTGCGCGGCAGGGCCCGCCAGTAGCGCCACATGCGCGGCCGGTCCCTTTCCTCGTCGCTGGGCCTGACCATGGCGAAAGCCCGGATGTGCCGCGGGTCCATCCAGCTCATCAGCTGCTTTGCCGAGGCGCTGCGGCCCAGAACGTCCATGCCCAGGATCAGGGCGACCACCGAGTTCGTGCCGGCCTCCAGCAGATCGAACTGGGCGTCGATCAATTCGCCGCGCAGTTTGGGTTCCGCGGCGTCATACTCGGCTTTGCTGATTTCATGTGTTGCCTCAACACTGTCGAACATCCCTGCCGTCTCCCTAGAAAAATACCCCGCAGCAGCATATCAGGTCCTAGGCGGTAGTCGAGGCGGCCGGCACTACCCGGTTTGCACGGCGCGCGCCGCTACCTCGTGTTCGCCGCGCAAGGCTTCCAGGTCCAGATCCGGGATCGTGCCGTCCTCCACCAGCCAGCGGCCGGCGACCATCACCCGGTCGGCCGCGTGCGCTCCGCACAGGACAAGTGCCGCCAGTGGGTCTCCGTGGCCGGAAAAGCGCGGCTCGTCCAACCTGAACAGCGCCAGGTCCGCCGCCTTGCCGGCCTCGATCATGCCGATGTCGTCCCGGCCCAGAACCCGGGCAGAACCCGCGGTCGCCCACCGCAACGCATCCAGGTGGCTGATTGCGGAGGACCCGTTTGCGATGCGTTGTAAGAGGAAGGCGTTGCGCACCTCCTGGATCATGTTCGACTGGTCGTTCGACGCCGAGCCGTCCACGGCCAGGCCCACCGGCGCGCCGGCGTTTTCCAGCGCCGGGACCGGACAGAAGCCGGACGCCAGGATCATGTTGGAGCCCGGGCAATGGGCGATCCCCGTGCCGGCCGCGCCCAGCGCGACGATTTCGTCCGGCGTGAAGTGGATCCCGTGCGCCAGCCAGACCCGGTCGTCCAGCCAGCCGACGCGCTGAAGGTATTCCAGCGGCCGGCAGCCGAAGGTTGCCTCACAGAACCGGTTTTCGTCTTCGGTTTCGGCCAGGTGGGTGTGCAGCCGGACCCCAAGGTCCGCGGCCAGCGCGGCAGTGTCGCGCATCAAGGCTTCGGTCACCGAGAACGGCGAACAGGGGGCAAGCGCGATCTGCACCATCGCGCCCGGCCCGGTCTCGTGGTGGGTCTCCACCACCCGGCGGCTGTCGTCCAGGATCGCGTCCGCGGTCTGGACGACGCCGACGGGCGGCAGGCCGCCGTCCTCCTCAGACAGGTTCATGGACCCGCGGGTCAGTACCGCCCGCATGCCCAGCGTCCGGGCCTCCTCGGCCTGGATGTCGATGGCGTCTTCCAGGCCGTCGGGGAAGACATAGTGATGGTCGACCGCGGTTGTGCAGCCCGACAGCAGCAGTTCGACCATGGCGAGCCGGGTTGCGATGCGCAATGCATCGGGCGTCAGCCGGCCCCAGATCGGATAAAGCGCCTTCAGCCAGTCGAACAGCTCCTTGTCCAGGGCCGGGCCAAAGGCGCGGGTCAGTGTCTGGTAGAAATGGTGGTGGGTGTTGATCAGGCCCGGCAGCACCACGTGCGCGCCGGCGTCGAAGATCTCCAGCGGCCCGCGCGTGGGCACGGCGCCAGCGGGCACGCATTCGACGATTCTGTCCCCATCGACGATGATCCCCCGTTCCGCACCGTCGGCGCATATCGCCAGCGGGTCCTTGATCCATACTGCCACCGCCTGCCTCCCTCGTGCGCAACCTCGGTTCTGTGCCAGAATGCCCGTCCACTGTGGCGGTGACAATCGGGGAGGGGGCATGGACCAGGAGGCACTGTTGGCAGCGGCCAAGGAGATCGCGGCCGGCCGCATCACGCCCGAGATGGGGGTGATGGAGAAGGTCGACGTTCTGGAGACCGCGATGATGGAGCTTCTGGATGTCCAGGTCATGACGCCGGCCGTGGGCCGGGTCGCGACGGTTGCCGCCGGCGGCTTCCGCGCCGAACCGGGTCGCTGGCTGATGGGCGACGAACCGCGCCTGCCCGCGATGCCGCAGGCGCCCGGTTTGATGGATTTCTTCCGCAACCGGTTCCTGCTCGACCGGCGCGGCGGCAGTCACCTGCTGCAAAGCGCAAAGCTGGCCCGCAAGAACGGCCTTTCCGACGAGATCGTGCTGGCCTGCCTGCTGCACGATATTTCGGTCATCGCACTGATCCGCACCGACCACGGCCACTGGAGCGCGCAGCTGGTCGAACCCTACGTGCCGGAGGAAACCGCCTGGGCGATCCGCCACCACCAGTCGCTCAGGTTCCTGCCCGACCCGGAGGTGGGTTACGAATACCCCAAGAGCTACATGACCTTCTTCGGCGAGGACTACGACCCGCCGGACTATATCCGGCAGGAGTGGGACTACTGCCGGAACCACCGCTGGTACATGTCCGCTCGCCTGGTGACCATGAACGATCTCTACGCCTTCGACCCGGATGCGGAGGTGGAGCTTGAGGAGTTCGAGGACGTAATCGGGCGGTGTTTCAAACAGCCGGAGCAAGGCCTCGGCTTCGACGCCAGCCCCGTCGCCCACATGTGGCGCACGATCATCTGGCCGAACAATTTCCTTTGAGTTCCCCCTCTCCCCGGCGGGGAGAGGGTGGACCGCGGCGGAAGCCGCGGGCCGGGTGAGGGGGTTCCGGTGCCAGATCGGAAAGACCCGAACCCCCTCATCCGGCCCTGCGGGCCACCTTCTCCCCCCGGGGGAGAAGGGACCAAATAAGCCACTCGCCCCGTGGATGGCTGCGGCACCGGCCAATCCTGACTCCCGCCCCTAAACCCTGCATAGTGCCGTCCGTACGCTTGGGAGGCTGTCTTTCAATGTCCTATCGGTCCGTCTTCGTCTTGTTCGGTGTTCTTGTCTGGGCCGGCGCGGCCGGCGCCGCCGATCGGCTTGCCGGTCTTGATGTTTCCCAGGCGTCCCCCGGGACAAGTTTCAAGGACTGCGACGTCTGTCCGGAAATGGTGGTGGTGCCGGCGGGTTCGTTCCGGATGGGCACGTCCCCGTCCCATGAGGGACACCGCAACGACAACGAAGGGCCGGTGCGCCAGGTCACGATTCCGCGGGCCTTCGCCGTGGGCAAATACGAGGTGACCTTCGCGGAGTGGGACGCGTGCGTCGCCGGCGGCGGCTGCAACGGCTACCGGCCCGACGACAGGGGCTGGGGCCGCGGGTCGCGGCCGGTGATCAAGGTAAGCTGGCAGGACGCCAACGCCTACGCCGCGTGGCTGTCGCGAAAGACGGGCAAAGCCTATCGCCTTTTGTCCGAGGCCGAATGGGAGTACGCGGCGCGTGCCGGGACAACCACGGCGCGCCACTGGGGCGACGAGATCGGCGTGGGGCAGGCCAACTGCGACGGGTGCGGCAGTCGGTGGGATAACGAGGAGACAGCGCCGGTGGGCAGCTTCCCGGCCAATGCGTTTGGATTGCACGACATGCTGGGCAACGTCTTTGAGTGGACGGCGGATTGTTGGAACGGCAGCTACGCAGGCGCGCCGTCGGACGGCAGCGCATGGACAACCGGCGACTGTGAAGCGCGCGTTCGCCGCGGCGGGACCTGGACCCTGGGACCCGTCTTTGTGCGCGCGGCGCACCGCGGCGCTCAGCCCGCCGACGGCCGAAGCAGCTTCTTCGGATTTCGGGTCGCCCGGACCGATTAGACCCGGCTGCCTTGCCCCCTCGTCGGGGTCCTGTAACCCCCTCATCCGGCCCTTCGGGCCACCTTCTCCCCGCGGGGAGAAGGTGGCCCGAAGGGCCGGATGAGGGGGTTAC
>Ga0056115_1000510_pt1 | contig 17469 bp, 11 predicted proteins | sample WorMetOlspDAHAB1_FD_77007 | JGI IMG/M metagenome (GOLD analysis project Ga0056115, IMG submission 77007) | Marine gutless worms symbiont microbial communities from Max Planck institute for Marine Microbiology, Germany - Olavius sp. DAHAB.1 ...
ATCGACCAACTGACCGACTGCCCGCGTACCCTGGGCCGACCATGGTGGGCGGGCATGCGGGTGGGTTTGATGATCCAACCCACCCGCACGCCCGCCCGCGATGGTCGGCCCAGGGTACGCAGGTGCTGGATGGAAAAGCGGACTGAAGTACAGTGCCAGTGAAGAGTAATTTCGACAAATTTCGTAATCAGTGGTTAACGCATCAACACAGCTACCAAATAGCTGATTTATTTAACCGTCGAAACATTACTAGCCTGAACCACTAACTGCTCGAAATTGCATTTTGCTAGTTCAGTGTGGCGGTATTAGGGACTAGAAATATTTGTAGTGGAGTTTGTCTTATAGATAAGCCGCATCCCAACTTCAGGTCACCAAATTCAGGTTAAAATTGTGCGGCTTATCGACGCGATTTAACGGTAAGCTGCCATAGACCAAAACCAAACGACGTAACATAGCTTCCAAGTTAGAGTTATGCCAGCATTACGATGTTATGTTTATAAATTTACTGGGGCAAGTTTCTTAGGCCTATTACCTTCTGCCACTATACACTGCACATAATAGCACCAACAGGTCTATTTCACACAGACCGCCGGTAGTCATGGCCGTGAGTCAAAACCACTGCTCTACCGGGTGTGGCTAAAAACGTACCACGACGAAAAGTGCAATCGTAGAATAATCGTACAAAATTTCGTAATAAAGTATTAAGTTATTCCTGAGAAATTGCATTTTTCGTCGTGGTACGTTTTTACAGCTGCACCCTGTATAGCGCAAGTTCAAAGACTTCAAGTGAGGTGCAAACAATTAAGTCAATCTTCAAATTATGTCCTATTGCTAAAATTTTCACCGTAGCAGCCGACAAACATTAAACACGCCCTTAATTACTTGAGCAGAGACTAAACATGCGTTATACGCAGGCAACCGTTGCTGACAGAACTTCACTTCTTTCTTTCTGGTGCGGAGATTAAACACACATTTTTGTGTTGTTGGGTAAGTATGATTATTATGACATCGTAAATTATATCAGCTGTGACTGGGGGAGTTGGAAGTTTGCATTGCATCTAGGCCACTGCGCAGAGACGGTGAACGTTATTATGTAATCACTGCCGACAGACCGATCGACCGTCCGTCCGACACTTGATGCTGTCAACTGCTGTCCCATCCTGTCTCCCCTGCACGCTAATAAGCTAGGCTTGACATACAAGTCACGCGACTCGGACCACCACGGACTTGATGCATTGCACAGGTGAATCAGTTTGCCACTGCAGCGGCCCGACCTATATCAAACGATTCGATCTTCAACAAGCCGATATTGGATTCGATTCGATATGGCAAAATCTCTCGATATCGGTATCGGTTTCGATTATCAAAACAGCACTAGTCATATATTTTCCCATGTATTTAAATGTTAAGAGCTATATAACAAGGTGCTTGGAATTAATTACCTGCATTTCAGTATTAAGTTTTAAGTTTTTGTTTCACAGCGGACTAAGAAAGGAATTGTTATTGAATTTTCACATCCCAAAACAACCCCTGTAGATGATCATTTCTGATTGATGATTAGTTTAGATTCTCCTCCACTTATTTGTTGTTGGTCTGTGTAGGTGAAAGGAGTTACAGATTGCTTATCAGACTTTGAACAATGTGGGTTTTTAGTTCGTCATGAGCCGCTTGGCTATGATCGGCATGGCCAAAGATATTGGTTTCTGTGTCGAAGAATATTTGTGTGCGTATACCTTTTTATGTCGTATGATTCATTCCTGCTGATTTAAGAAACTACATTTTTGTGATATTAGGTGCGATGATCATTAAATGTAAATGGCTGGGCAACATCAGTACGAGCATAAAATGGTGAATACCAGTTAGAGTTTTCAAACTTTACCATTGCATCCCTTGTACTTATTGTACATTGCATGTTTATGTTCAATCTCACTGTTTTTGTGGCTGATACTGATGGTTTCACTGAATGTTGAGTTTCTCTGCTTTTAATTCGTCTTCTGAGGAACTGAAATAGGTTAGTTCATATGCTTTTTTACATCTATACAGGCACAGATGGAGGGAGAAAATGCCAAGTTGACTAGGTTTTTGACATCTTGGAAGATATGTAGTTTGACTTGTTGGGTGGCTATATTTGTCTGCTGTAGAATTATATTTAATTTTTCCATTGTCTCTGTGTAATAGCTGTTGAATCCCAATGAATCAATTTTCAGTTCAGTGTGTCTTTGTACAGTTGACACTCAATGTGTCTACTGTGCAGGGAACTGGCTGTTGAAAAAGTTGCATACTACAGTTCCGTCATTCAGTTTGATGCCTTGTGTGTGGCACTGTCTGCGAGCAATGAGTACATGTGTGAAGTTGAACTACTGCAAGCTCTGACTGATGTTCGCGACAACGTTGTTGAACATATGAGAATTACTGCCGAACTGACTGACAAGCTGCGTGGTTCAAAAAAATCGGCAATTGTGATCCACGATGGTACAATGCATCATTAGTCTCGTTAATGTCGTGCTCTGGTTGGTTTTTTGCAGCAGGTCATTCTGTTGCTGTTAACAGAAACGTGCAGAATAATCATTAAACACTCAGTAGCTGTTGGTATGCATGTTCTTAGTGAATAACTTTTGTATGAACTATTAAATAAAGAGCAATTTCTATAGGACCTACGGGCTAATAATTTTGATACTTCTAATTTTGAACGAACATATCTATAACCTTTGAAATATCATATTTATCACGAATACCGAGGATGTCCTTTCCAACGATTATTAAAGATGATGGCTTGTACTAAACACTAGTGTGTTCGATCTAGACAGTCATGTTTTGCCTGAGTGATGTGAGTGTGTAAACTACTGTGTTTTGATGATACTAAAATGATGTGAATGACAGTTTTGTAAACTTGTTGGCAAGATACAATTGGTACCAGTACATGATACGTTATGAGCTGTTCTGATGTGCGATTTTAGAAAAGTTACAGAAACTAAAGCAAGATTCAGAGGCTGGCGATAATGTGCAAGACTTTCCCGAGTCTGCTGAGCCGTGCAGTTTGATTGAAGGTAATGATATGGATCATCTGTCAGTTGATGCAGATGAGGTGCATAATGAGCACAGTGTGAATGAAGGAACTGATGCTGATGAGCCAGTCGACGAATTGCAGAATGATCGTGCTGATGCAGAGAAAGAAGTTGATAAATGTGACAACAGCAGAAATGGTGATGACGGTCAAGACGTTGATGTAACTGATAAGAGTCATCTTTCTAGAACGGATGGCAAGTGCCTGGTGTTGTCTGAACATGATGCGGACATGTGTGTTAACAGCGACCCATTACACAGTTCTACTGTATGCAAAGAAATGCAGTCCAGCAACCAGCAGGCCACAGATGCTGTCAATCAGCATGCACATACTCTGCCAGACTCTGACCAAAGCTCACCTTCTGTTGCTGGTACTGATGATTCAGACACTAAAACGTTTCCAGGTGTGTTATCTAGGAACCTTTTTTATTGTACTTCTTGCAGTCATTCAGTTCATTGTATTTACTTGCCAGTCATCTATTTCAGGCATACACCCTATAGTAGAAACAACAGACGGACAGAAATGCAGATATACACAGAGATGTGATTATGCACCTATGTAATTCATCATTGTGTAGCATTTTTAACAAAATTTTGGCATCATTTGTGACAAAAAGCTTACTTCAGTGGAAGATGTGAGCTTCATTTGGTTTTAACCACTTTAATTTTGTCAGTGAGTACTTTCAAACTAGGCTATATCATGCATTTCAATGCAGACCTCGTGTTTCTGTCATAGTGTAAAAGTGTGCTTCTAAGTTGTTGATTTTCACAGCCAAGACTGGATCCATGACATCTGTCCACGTGACAGCAAATTCCTCTAATGATGTTCATCTCCTGAATGAATTTTTCAGCTTATTAGGTTACTTGGATATAAAACGGTTAACTTATGTTGGTTTGTCATTGTTACATTTATTTCTGAAGTCATATATCATATTCTGTGTGACAAGACTGTGTTTTGTAAACGTTTGTTAGCATGATCAAAATGAGAACAATTGACGATATATGGGTTTTGCAAGTACTGGTATATTTACCTTTTATATCCACAGTGAACTTATTGATTCAGTAAGATGTATGAGAGATTTTTATTCCTAAATTTGTTTGTGTCCATAATGTTATCGTTGTTTGTTTGTCGTTGAATAGCGAAAAGAGTGACTCGGTCAATGACAGGCATATTATCTCGGAAACGGTACATGTGTGTCAAAGAGAGAATCCACAGTTCTCAAATATCTTCCAATAATAGTGCTTGTTCATCTGTGTATAAACTTGGTAAGTGTAATGTGAATGTTTTTTGTTCCGTAGTGCATTGGTGTGGTACTGCTGTATTTCGGCCTGTTAATAAACTGTTTGTTATAGACCGACCTGTTTGGTCACCACGATTGACTTGACAAAATGCAAGATTTTGGCATTTTGGTCACCCATTGTCAGTTAAATTTTATCTGCATTAGCGCATCTGTTTTAATTTCAGCTGTCCATTACAAATTTTCATAAATTCCATGTGTTTACATTTTTATGGTGTTAGTGTTTCCACCAGATTTGTACATATTGTATACATCAGAATTACTGCAAATTAGAGTGCATCATAATTCATCAGTTTGGTGTGCCTGAGTGTTGGTGAATCTCAGATTTTAGAACCATTTATTTTATAATGTGATATTTTTCTTGTTAATATGAATGTTTAGTACACTGGCATATACATTTTTTATATTTTCGACTGTGTTGTGGAAGTTCATCAATTAATTTTTTACTGCAGATTTTACAGTTGTGGAACTCCGGCCTTTGAGTTGCATTTTGGTAAGAGTTCTTGATTATGTCTCAGCCTAGTGTGTGATTTTAGGTATTTACTTTTACACATTTTCTATCTTTCAAAACATTTTATTGTTTGTGTTTGCATTGCCTGCGGTACATTGTTTTTATGTGACTGAAATCATGCTGTTGTCTACTTTGCTGGAATGATTTGTTGTGATCTGTAGGTATGGATGGACATTGGCGACGATATGTCAACCTTTATCGGACGAATCCTTTGGCACTCAGCAAACAGCAGTCAGCCGAGGAACGCGACAAGCGCCGATTTTTGTCGTACAAGTTCAGCATAGCAACTTTGTCTGTGCATGAATTCTCGTGGAAAGCGTCGATCTATGGCGAGGGATCTGCACGTGTTGAGGCTCTGCGGCAAGAATTTCTGCGGCTCGAGTCATTCCTGCCGGCAGCGTTCTTACACAGTGCTTGGAAGTCGCATTCTCACTCACAGCGATGGATGCGTGTCGTGCGTCTTTGCGCCAGCCCTCGAGAATTTGCCCTGGCTTTGTCGATTCTTGTTGCATGCATGAAGCACGTTGTGTTCAGGAACATTTGGCACGATGCAGTTGGTAAATGGAATTTGTGCAGTTATTTGCTAATTTTTGTTTGCAATATGGAGAAACAAGTCATCTTATTTGTTGAGGAGTGATAGGTGCAGGCGTGCATATGTGGTTTGCTGGCTTATATGCATTCATACTTGTGAGATTGATTGATTAGAATTGATTGATTGACTGACTGACTGATAGTATATAATGGTAGGCTTACTTTCAGCACAAGAAGGCTATATTGTACTCTCAAAAGCTATCATTCAGTTAAAAGGTTGATGTCAGTGCAAAAGTTAAATAATATTACACTTTTGGGGGGGAACGTAATAGTTTATGTAAAAGCTGAGAATTAGGGAAGTTCGTTTGCTGTTAATTTCATATTTGATGCAAGTGTATAGCATGTGCTAAACTGTAAGAACTAGAGAACAGACGATACGGGCACGCACCGATACGATCCGATACGTGTATTCGAGTATACACAACGGCCGATACCGATACCGATACGAGTACTCTGTGCGTTGGTGTCCCAGCCACTTATATCATTAGACCAGGCAAGGTCACTTGGAGAACGCAGCTTATACGCAATGGGTGGCACTTGCTGACCATTAGCAACAAACAAACTTGCACGCTCAGTCAGTTTTATGACTGGTTAATTTGCAGAAACGTTAAGAGTGATTGACAGCTGACTGTTGTTATCACTTCCTGCTGGTGGAGGGAGTGCGGCGTAGTGATGGCCAAGACCAGTACTGCGCCGTCTTTGTGTCACGGGGAGGCTGGTATCAGGTTACAGTCTCCTTCCGCCTCCCTCCCCTCCAACCCTCTCCCGTATGGTGGACCATAAAACAGCACGCACGCGTGTGCGCGCGGCGGGCGGGTGATGGGCGCTTGAACGCCCTTTGATCATCGTGTGTAATACAACCCGTCAACAGTTGATGAACCTGCAGTGATGCATGTAATATCGGCCGATACAACAGTAGCCGATTCGATATGATAAACCCAGTATCGGTTCCGATACGATACGATACCGATCCGATAATCGTCCGTTCTCTAGTTAGAACACATTTGCAGAGGTGACAAGTAGGAGTAGAGTTGCATCCTGTGAGAGTGATCTGGCATCAAAAAGAGCATCTGTCCAAAATTGCTTCTGTGCTTCAGCATCTTGTTTTCGTCTAATTGCATTTAGCGCCATTTTAGCCTTTAGTTGACATTGTATGAAGCGTTTCACACTTCTTGTGTGATATGACTTTAGTCGGGTTTGCCTCTCTTACTTTTGCATTTTTTCTGTAAAAGTTTCCGAGTTTTATGCGATTCAGGTTATACAGTATTTTAATGCTATAATGGTGTGCAGCATACTGTATTTTCGGTGATTTGTAGTTTTGCCGTGCGGTGATGCAATGTTCGACATGTTTAGGACACACAAGTCTGTGCCGTGTAACATCTTCCGATAAAGAGGAACTGAAGAAGAAAGAGAAAGAGCTGAGAAGATTTCGTTTCATTGATGACAGTGTGCTGTTAACCACGCATGTTCACTACACTCTTGGACTGCATCATCAGGTATCAGCTGCGAAATGGCAGCATCATTTAATGCTATTTGATTTTCTGTTAGTATGTCGCCTTGTTTTTGGATTTGATATGGAGTGTAATGATAGCTACCAAAAGGGGGCTTATAGCCTCAGCTACTATGTGTGTCCATGTGAGTGGCAAACAGGCATTCTTCAGTTAGTTTTAAACAAGTAGAAATATTACTTTATTGCTTGTTGAACTTATTGTTTACAGTCACAAAGTTTGTGCTCACAGTGTCACCCTATGGTGTCTCCCATTTTCTATGCTGGAAGTTGTAGGCATCATTCATCAATTTCACTGCCAGTGACAAATTGTTCTAAACGTCCAATAGATGCGACATATTTCTCCATGTCTATGGCCCCCAAATTTTATCCCAAGTGGTTTACAAGATCTGGGGCATTATCCAATAGAGCATATATGAGTAGGCAGTAGTAGCATGTTCACAGTGTCAACCAGTTTTAGTAAGACGATAGTTTTGTTTTATTTGCTATGCAGTTTGCATTCACACGGTATAGCAGCTACATATTTAAGATGTTGTGAAAATTGCTACATAATGTCTCGTAGAAATTTTATTCCGTTTTCAACGGTGACAAATTGTAGCACATCGGTTAAGATTTGACAAGAGTTATTATTGCCTAGTTTCCCAGGGAATTTTTTTTTGAGACAGTCTATATATTTTGAGTGGTTTCACTGTGTAAAAGAAAGTGTGATGCTGCTGCAATATAGGTGTGGAAGCAGAGAGGTGAGGAATATCGACTTTATGGAGGTGGTGGATGGTATTGGTGCAGTGCAACGCGTGTGTGCCGATATCAAAGCTATCAGCCAAGACACAGTTTGCCGTCTTCAGCGGCTGCTGTAGATAAGGCACTGGAATCATATGCTGATGACAGCTCTGTCAGTTCGCAGCCGTTTGTTGATGTGTGTCCAGCAGAGACCGAAGCAAAAAGTTCAAAACTCAGCTGCCTGCTGAAACGACGATTGCAGCTCTCTGCAACAGAAAATGAGATTAAGGTTGCTGTACAAGACATTGTTGGGAAATACAAGGCTAGAGAACGGACGATTGTCGAAACTGCAGAGTGCAATGCAGTAACAAAGTACTGTTGCTATTCCACGTCATGTCTGAGTCGTGAATCAGCTCGTGCTGTGGCAACATCTTGCTATTCGCCAGTGTGTTCATACACACGTGAACAAGCATTCTCATATAAAGTTTGTGTGCCAAATATTCTAGGTCATCACCTCCGTAATTTGAGTGGTGTTGTGCCTAGGGAACATCAGAGCATTAACAGTAAGTCGTCCAGTGATCAAACTAATGCTTCTGAACCCCGTCCACGTTTGGACAGCACGTCACCAACTGTAGTAGACGCTGGTTTTAATAAATGTTCAGATGTGGATCATGAAGTGGGCGAAGGGCAGACAGATGATAGTGTGAGTTCAGAAGGCAGAGCAGAGCTTCATGATTCTACAGAGGAGTTGAGGATACTGACAAGTTTAGTGCAGACACACACACACAATGGTTGTGTCCAGTTAACTCCAAGCCTTGTCAGCAGACTCCATACTTTGTTGGAGACTGATTCGGATACACGCAACCAAGTGCATTTGCGCGGAGCTGGTTACAAGCCAGGTCGAAAAAAAGCCGAGATACCAGTCGCTCACAACTTCCGAACACCTTCGCATCGTCAGAGTATTTTCGTTCTTGCACCAACCAGCCTGAGGCATCTTGCACGAAGTGGTGGCATGCTGCTAACCATTCCAGGATTTGCATCTACTGTGTCATCCAAAACTGACTCAGGTTGGAGGTACTTTGGTCCTCGACCTCTGTTCTCCACTGCATGGCAGTATCGAACTTTGTCAGCTCGGAATCTCTCGGCTGTTGCATTACAGCTGCGGGTTCTGTGGTGCTGTATTCGATGGGATGACATGTCCGACGACAGTTCTGCTCCAGAAGATGTTAACGTTGCTTCAGAAGCTGATACAGTTACTACGACAACCATTCTACGTCGGAGAGACGTTGGTCACGATGGTCTTCATTCCGAGTACCTTGTTCGAAGAGTGTCAGTGCCTGTTGCAGCTGATGATGACTGGCATGGTACTATATGTCGCGATTATTACTGTTATTTTTAATTTGTCAGTTTGCCGTGCTGTTTTTAAGACGTCTGTTTAGATTTATATGTATATTACATGCAGATTTTGTGTAAACACCGACTAACTCTATATATCGGTGAATGACTCCTTTAGGGTAAATTCAGTTTTTTTTCTCTGTCAGCTGCCCACAGTTGTTGATGCAGGTGCTGATTATTGATGATGATGATGATGATGATGATGAGTTTGCATGACATCATCCGTTTATATCTTCAGTAGTTTCTGGTGTGCAATTTGTACATTGGCTTGAGCAAACCTGTGTTTTGTGACTATCCACACTAAATTGTCTTGCTTTTATATGTGCTGGTAGAGTTATTTTAGCATGGTTTCCTCTCACATTCTCCTAATTGTTTATTATTGTTTTTTACAGTCGGATTATATGTGTAATTTGTTAAGTCATGTCTGTAGGCATTGTAGGATTGACACAAACATTCAAACTTGAATTTAAGTAATGTCACCTGCAATACTTATATAATTCTGTTCCACAAGCTTTTTTGTCTACTCTCAGGCAAAGGTAAAGGTGCTACAGTCCATAGGACCATAGGCGTGGATGCACATCTCTATGTCTTAGGCCTTTCAGCCCACAGGTGGTATAAACCACAAAGTCTGTGGTGCATTTCTAGTGTGAAGCCAGACCTACGGTTACTTTCACAGCTTTAGAGAATCACTGCTCCTCCACTGTATAGTACTGTATCATTCTGTTTGGTGACAGAGGCAGGTGTGCATGAGTGGCTTACCCAGGTACTCGATGGTGCAGTGCATAAAACTCGTACTTGTGCCCTCTCGATCACAAGTCTACCACTAGGCTGTCGAGCTTAGACACCAATGTTTATTAAGCAATATGCAGTCATTCAGTGTTAGTAACGTTCAGATTGTATTCTGGAGAAGCAGGGTGTTAGCAGAAAGCTGAATGACTAGCACCAGCTACTAAAAAACTGAAGATTGTGGTTTATTATTTGTGATGCATTTTGCTATGCTGTATTTGGTGACCATAGTGCATGCACATACGTCTGTGTAGAAGAACTGCGTGAGCGACAGTTGCCGCAGCGTGCTGGACTGCGCGAACGCCGTGCCACCGATGTATCGCGGCTGACACGACCAACTGTGACTGAAACGTGGGTTGCTGAGGAAGAGCTTAATCTTAGTGAGATCAAGCAGTTTTTTGAGAGGTACTGCCAATTGCAACTAGTTTTGTGGTTATTTTTGGCTGCACTTATGAAATTCTCTTCACACTTACTAAACGACTGTGTAAATAGGGTGTTGCTAAAAGCTGTCGATAAAGAATGAAGCAAATTCTACGTAAGTATCTGTACGTGATACATTAGTCTTTGTTGCACATTATTGCCATATTTACTCAGTAGTGTAGATACCGGGGTATCTGCATTTTGATATGTACATCTGCATGTAAGGCAATGTTGAGGATTTAGCACAGAGTAATTACTGAGTGTGAAAGGCTCGAATTAACTGAAGCTCATGTGTAGTTATGTCAGACTGCAGTTGTAGATATGTGTTATGTATAAGCCATCATGTTATACTCATATTGAAGACTCAGATTGTTTTTTTTCTGCGCATTTTTATTAACCAAGAATGTTGGCCATGGTTCTGCTGTATATTGCATTGAAGATCCGAAAGACCAGTCCGCCAGCGAATTCCGACAAAGATCTTCACCCCTGAATGGACGAAAGGTGTGAGAGGTTCCCGACAAAACAACTGCTGGTCGTCAAAACGAGCGCTTAAGGTGTCTGCTGTGCAGAGAAAACGACGCCAGGATCGCTCAGTAAAACAGACTGGTAGTCTGCTGCAGAATCGGACAGCATTATCTCTTAATCATCTCAAACCTGCCAACAGTTCCATATTGCAGTCTGTTCAGTCGGTTGGAACACCACATCAGTCTGGACCAGTCAGTGTTGTTCACTGGAATAGTCCTTCCTGCATGTGTTGTCAATTGAACCCTGTCTATGCCATAAATTATTTACTTGTTACAGAATTGTACATGAAGTGTATAGAATTAAATATGATAAACACGAAATTTTTTTTAAATTACACAAAAACAACTTACACCTTGAACAAACCAATAAATGCATAAGTATCGTTATAGGATTTAGTGAGGTGCACTTTTTCGTGTGGCTGATTTTGGGCAGGAGAATGCTGGCATCTGGTGTAGTCAGCAGCTGTATCCAAGCTGGATTGGCAACCCCTTGTCCCCAAGCCATTAAACTCAGAATTTGTTTCTGCTTCTTTCAGTCACCTGGAGCAGTTGTCCTTCGAAAGCAGCAAAACAAGCATGTTTTGTACGGTACCCAGTTTACTTCATTCTGCTCACTTCATTCCAAAGTGCACAGTTTGTGGCATTTACGTTGATGATTTTATTTGCATGTTAATGCTGTGGTGTGCCTGCAGTTCTAGGTAACAGTGAGGTAATATTTTTGCAGTATATTCAATAAATGTGGACACTGAAAATGATGGTTCAAGGCATACAGTTACTGTAACTGTCAGGTTCTGAATGCTTTTGTACATATTGTTGTGTTTGCATCTACATTGCAGTTATATCTTAAGCACTTTTTAATTTTTAGATTCGGATGTTGTTTTACATGTATTATGTGTAAAAAGTGCTCATTTGGACATAGTCTGATTTATTTTTGCTGTTGTAGAAGTCATATTTGAAATCGAACACTTTTGTTGTCAGCAGGAATAATCTGTCACGTCAGTCTTCAGCACTAGGTAACAGGCACTCTTCGGACTTTGTGGTTTCTTGTAATCTAAGGTGCATAATGCAAGTGACATTGGATGTCAGTGGAACGGGACTAATGTGTAAGTTACTTGTATAACTTGCAACATAGTAAAGATCATATGTGTCGTTTGTGAGCATGGTAGTGTGAGTGATAAAATTTATTTTGAAGGGGGAAATGAAGGTGCTATTATGGAATCTGATTAAGTGCACATGTATGTGAATTGTGTTGTTAAATATTTCATGGTTTTCCTGAATGGGAGATTCTGTGAAATTCTCGTCATACAAGTTTATTTGATTTAAGCTGCAGATACAGTGTTATACACACACCCATATCAATCAGTGTTTTTCGGTGAGTGTTGTATGTCGTCAGAATATTGCAGTACATGCAAGACCGATTGAGTTTCTACAACTTTCAGTAAATGTGACAGTATAACATTTTCAGGTGCACAGTTTTTTTGTGGAAAGTGTCTGGGTGCTGTAAGGTTGAGTAACCTGTATGCTGCTCTGTTTTATTCCAGGTTCTCCTCAGAAACGTCCATGCTTAGAAATCCGTCAGAGCTTACGTGTTGTGACAGATCCGTCAGGAAAATTAACAGTATCTGGCCTGCGTCCTGGTCAGTTGCATCCAGCATTGCCACACTGATAGAAGCTTCTGTCTTGCCGGTTACACAATATAGCTGTATTATGATGCACGATTTGCCAAAAAATCATCTATATTGTGTCGGGTGGGGCGTTCAACTCTACTCACTCTCCCGCACTGAACATCTGAGAGTGTATATTTTTCTGTTCTGTTTATTCTTGTAGTGTCAATCGAGCATTGGCTGTCGATACTACCTGTAATACTACCACAACTGTTTATTTGGCACATTATTTGTGTGTTTTTAATCTATGTCGAAACATTTTCAGTGATGGAGTAGTTGTGATGTCCTTCGGTAGACTCTTCCAGAGCTACTGACCCGAACGATCGGTCTCCAACAGCATTGTCCAGCTGGTGCCTCAACTAAGATAAACATATTTGTGTTATTGGCTTGTGAGTGAAGTTGAAAGAAGCTGTTAATTTCTTCACTGCAGAAACAAATATCATTCAGTTTATCGAATCGAGGTAGACTTGTATATTGCGTCCTGCGAGGCCCAAATGGAGGTGCTTAACAATAGAATGGTGTAAAAAAGAAATATGAGATGAATAAAATAATTAAAATAAAATAAAAACTATAGCAGAGAGGAAAAATTGACGACTCTAAAAAAACTAATAAAACAGTGTTTGCTCATTTGTCGATTGGCATACATGTTTGCAACAGACCAACAACTGGTGACTCTGCCCGATGGTCACATTAAGATTATCTCGAAAGGTTCAAATCAGCAGCATTCTGAAATGGATACTGCTACTGCGTCTTTGCCGTCTTCTGCAGTAAACATTGTTCATCTGAATGAAACTGTGTCGTTCCCACGTGGTGCATCGTTGCAGAACTCCGATGGTGTGTGTGATTTGAGTTTTTCTTGCAAAGTGTTCGTCATTTCATCTTTCTTATGCATTTCATTCTCGGCCACACCCCTCAGATCACAAAATGATGTGATACCACTTACCATGTGACAGAGAACAGTTATGTTCATGCATTGAATACATACGTGCACTATGTATGTGCGACATGATAATATGATGTATTTATGTGTACTGACGAGAAAACTTTTATCTACCACGTACACAAGTCTGTTTTGGCTGGCCAGATTTTTGTGATAACTGCGGGTTAAGTTTGTCTGTTATGGAAATACTCATTTTGTTGTACATACAGGAAGGGTTTCGATTTCACCAGAATTAGTCTGTCACAAAGAAGCACAACAAAATGCAGTCTTAGTAGGGAAGAAGCCTAAAGTTTGAAGTACACTGCAGCCTCGTGATAACGCTCATCGTTAGAGCACTCATTTGGCTATAACGCTCATAGGACGTTGGATCCCGTTAAAACAGTGACCAGTTACTTTTCAGTCATCTAGCATCTTATGAACCATATGATTTTTATGCCATCGTTACACTATGTTTCATTAATTGATGAGTTTTTTTGAGTTGTAACACCGTTGCTTGCTGTTTTCGAACTGGTGTTATTTATGATAGTTGCCGTGATCTACCAATCAGTTACTGTTCACTGTATGCCATTCAGAAGGTGCATTTCATTATGATGCTTGTTTCGTTATAACGCTAATTTCGTTTGGCTCCCAGAATGAGTGTTATAACAAGGTTGCAGTATATTGACAAAATGCATAGGCTCGTTTCTGGGTGATTTAGATCCAGTAGTGATTGCTATCTGATGATAAATGGTTTAATAATGTATTTGGTGTTTGCCTGTATTTTTGATTGTTGTGATTTTGTGCTGCAGGTGCTGCAATGAATGAATCTCCTCACAACGGTCTGCACACGAAACGAAAGCTAAATAACGATGACAAGTCAGTCATGATACCGTTCATGATTTATTCGCAAATAAATTTGTCACTGTGATGTAATATTTACACATATTAGACGCTTCTTACCTGCTGCAGCTTTGTGCCATTAACTTTGTTGTGAATGCTGCTGTAGTATGCATTAGAATTCATCGCGACTGCCACAGCGTGTGGCCCTTTCTCACTTGTTGCGATATTGGTTTAGATGCAGTGTTGGCCTGAGCATGGCTAGTTACTGAGAGCACTTAACCATTCTAATCAGAAAGCCATAAACTGGTCTTTTGGTGGGAACACTGGTTGGATGACGTCCTGTGTAGTTTGCAGTTACGGGCAGAATTTTTGTGGTTAACAACAGTGTAACATCTCAATGGCATTTGAGAACAAACAGGTCAGTAAATGATAAAACAGTGCCACTCAGATGCGTGAAAACTAATGGCGCACACAAACTGATGCAGTCCGCTCATGCATGGCCATCGTTTTTGCCGCTGAAACGTCATGCCAGCCAGTCAGTTGTGTCACACTCCATCTGACATGTGCAGCCTTCAGGTGATAACAGGCAAGCGGATGGATTCTGCATTAGGCTGTTTAGAACACTGCTTTAAGCCCTTTATTGATTGGCAAAAACTGGTTTATAGTGATTCAGTTAACAAATAAGGGGTTATGCTGAAAGGCTGAGAACAAAGTAGCAGCTGTGGGGAACAATAAATAAATAATAATGCATTGCCAGCTGAGCTGATGACTTTGACCTTTTCTGAGCTCTGTCACTGTGCTACCACCCAGTCTAGTAGTTTTCACTACAGAGTTAATGAACTTTGTGTCACCACCGTAAGAATCACCATTGTGAAATTTTGTGTTGTACTGGGTGGTCCAGAGCATTCTACTACATTGTTTTCATTGCTGATACTGACTTGTGTGAAATTCAGGAAGTCAGAACCGACTGATGTGAAGCGACACCGCTACTCAGCACAGCAGGCAGTGAATGCCATCATGGTGCGTATGCATGAATGAGTTGATTTTCTCGTAGCATTTCTTGAGTCCTTAACATAGCTGTTAAACCTCCGTGAATTAGTAGCAGCTCATTATTCATATAGTTATTCAATTGTTAAGTTAGAAGTTAGTGTCTAATAGTTTGGATCCTTTCATGTCCGATTTCTACAGACCAAAAGTGAGACCATCGGTTTTCTGCTTGTAACTGTATTTCTAAATACTGTATTGCTAGGATCTGCGCCAAATTTTGCAAGAATCGAGGTCATTTTATATTCTCTGCATAAAATCACAATTTGTTTGAATTAATGCTGGAAAATAAAGTAGCTCCATCTGTATCTAGTCATTTATGGTCCATGAATCACAACAGTATTGAAGGTCTGTGAGCATGCCAGCTCATGTCTTAAACTGATTGTGAATGTCCTATATTGATCAAACACCATGCTGAATATAGAGCCATTTTTTCTGTTATGTCACACGCATTGTTTGAAGTAACTGAAGTGTCATACTTGCAATTTTACATGATATGTCATGTGATATGTAGTCGGAGCTGGACGAAGAAGAAACAGACAGTGGTAGCAGCAGCAGCAGCATTGGCACAGACATTGACGACAACGATGATGATGACAGTATGCCACGGTTATCTCCAGTCTCGGACATCGCTTCTCTGCCTGTTTGTCCACCGTCTAGCAGTCGTGTCTCTGCCTCAGAAACATGTGCTGACAGTGTTTCTTTGCCGTCTTCTAGTGCTGTTGATGCTAAATCGTCAGTGGCCGATGTCGGTAGCCTGCGGCTGTACTGTGTGTGTCAAACACCGTACGACAAAACAAAGTGCGCTGCCATCTTTGCCTTGCTATGATATATATTGTTCATTGGAGTGATAAGCCAACTTAATAATTTTGCCCAGTTTGTTTGTTAGTTTGATTTGCATCCAAGGTACCGGTGCTGTGCTCAGTGTTATTTTAGCATTTAGACGGCTCACTCTAACTATTACAGTTTCACTTGTTGGACGTTTTTCAGTTCACTCGATCTGCTGCAGTAGCAATTTCGTGTGATGTGGCAGGTTTTATGTTGGTTGCAACGTATGCTTGGAGTGGTTTCACGGCACTTGTGTGGGCATCAGCGCTAATGATGTCCGCAACCTCAGCTCATATGTCTGCCACAGTTGCAGGAGTAGCTGCACCGAGACTGAAACTGCAGAGCTCCATTGCATCTGTCAGACGCCGTACGATGAATCCAAGTATGATTTGCCGTTAGTTTCTTTTTTCACTAGTTTTAATTGTTTGGATCTGGTCTATAGTGCTCTTGGGTATTTGGTTATCATCATGTTAGCCCTGTCATTCTTGTCACCTTATCGGTAAAGACACAGGAGGCACTTTGTCTTGACTGGAGCAAACAAAGAGAGCTTGATGGTTAAGCATCCAGATTGATTGAATGGTAGGAATTTAATGGCACTTCTAGACTAGCACAGCGATACTATATAAAGAGCGAAAATAAACCAGCTCTTCGGTTGATATCAAGTCGTGTGCAATGTGGCAAGTGCTGACAGCAAGTTGTGTGGTGGCCATGATCATAAGAGACGTCGTTGTTGAGCTAAACACTGTTTTCTGCTTGGGTGGTCGGGTGGCTGTTTTTATCCATGTCTTTTTATATGCTATATTACAGCTATACAGGCAAAAATGGCGAGAGAAAACAGCCATATGACAGGGTTTCGACATTTTCAAATAGTTGACGTTTGTCTTCTTGTTGGATGGCTACATTTATCTCGTGTAGTATTATAAAAATTTGTCCAGTTTATTTATGTAGTTTATTGTGTTCTGCATGTTCTTGTTAGGGTTGCTGTATTATTCATTAGTGTTAGGTGTTGTATAGTTGTTAGCCAAGAGACTGGCTGGGACGATCAGTCTTTTGCTATCTCTTGTGTTGATGTGTCTCCCCCACAAGGACCAGATTGAAGAGTTATATAGCATTTATTGTAATGGTTTCATTTTGCATATTCCCAACACGTAACGTTTTCAACTTTCTCATTATATTCCATTTTTCTCTGCAGCATACTTTTTTAATGCACGATTAAGTCTGTTTTTGCTGAAAGTGCAGTTAAATGTCAAGTCTTTCGATCAATTTTTCTGTTCTTTAACGTGTTTAGTTTCCTTGTCGTGAAGTACTGACAGTTTGTATGTACGTTGTATGTTGAGGTTGTACATTGGATGCGACACG
>Ga0056115_1000512_pt1 | contig 17406 bp, 10 predicted proteins | sample WorMetOlspDAHAB1_FD_77007 | JGI IMG/M metagenome (GOLD analysis project Ga0056115, IMG submission 77007) | Marine gutless worms symbiont microbial communities from Max Planck institute for Marine Microbiology, Germany - Olavius sp. DAHAB.1 ...
ACTCATGAAGATGCCACCTCTTCTCTCGAATGACCAGCGCCAGAAGAAGCAAAATGACTCATGAAGATGCCACCTCTTCTCTCGAATGACCAGCCCCAGAAGAAGCAAAATGACTCATGAAGATGCCACCTCTTCTCTCGAATGACCAGCCCCAGAAGAAGCAAAATGAATGATTCCACCTCCTAATACACGGGCCTGTTTATCTCCATTTTCGTAGAACGCGCAAGCTTGACCTATGGCAACTCCGTATTCGCCATGTAATAGATCCACTACAGGCTTGCAACTCTCATCGAAGGACAACGAGGCTGGAATTGGATCGCACCTGGAACGAATTCGTACCCAGACATCGATTTTTTTTGAAACTAAACTTTCCACACTGTTATCGCCGATCCAATTGAAATTGCGTAGAATCAGCCGTTTGGAGAACAGATCTTCCTTGTACCCCACTATGACTTCATCGGTCTCGGGTTTCAGTCGTACCACGTACAGGGGACGATCAGAGGCTATTTTGATTCCTCTTCTCTGCCCAACTGTAAAAGATGCGATGCCATCGTGTTGACCCAGCACCCGTCCGTCAACATGCAGGATATTTCCGGGTTTAATGGAATTGGGCCTCAAACGTTTTACGAGATCCACATAATTTCCTGATGGGATGAAACATATGTCTTGGCTATCCCGCTTGGCGAATACTGGGAGCCCCATTTTATGAGCCATGGCACGGGTTTCAGACTTCGACATCCCCTCCAGGGGAAAGCGGAGGCGATCTATCCAATCTTGCGATATAGCACAAAGAAAATAGCTCTGATCTCGCATCTCATCTATGGGTCGAAACAAGGCTCGTCGTCCGTTACTCATCAGCCGGCTTCCGACATAGTGTCCCGTAGCCACGATAGAAGCATTCATGATCTCAGCTGATTCGAACAAGCCAGCCAATTTCACTCTCTCATTACAAATGACGCAGGGTACTGGAGTCTCCCCGGCGACATAACTGTCAGTGAAATAATCGACCACCAGTTTATTGAACCTGTCTTCCAAGTCGACCACATGGTGATGGATGTCTAGCAGACTTGCAACACGTCGAGCAGACATTACAGCTTCATCTGCACAAGACGAACTACCACCTGTAATGGCACATCCGACCAAACGCAGGGTAACCCCTACGACATCGTAATCAGCTTTCTTCAGCAAGGCTGCAACTACAGAGGAATCCACCCCTCCCGACATGGCCACTACGACCCTATGACTAGATGGTGGTCCTTTAAGATCCAGAGAATTTAGCACTGTCCGAACTGATTGATCACCAACACACTGACAACTGATGATTTCTCGATCGCAGTCGAAACACCATAAGCCATCCTCGCATAATCTCCACTGAGATCAAGCCGAGCACGGCATGATAACACTTACCTCGAGGTCAAAGCAACTGACCCATACTCGATACCGGCTCGACTCGATAAGTGTCACACATCATGTTACCCTACTAAGTCAGGTCAGGTTAGGATAAAACAACCTAGCCAGGTACAATCACACGTGACTAAATACAGACTGAGGAGTTATCGATGAGCTTCGATCATATTAAGAATTCAAGCCTGATTATACCCAGCGTCATAGACACCACGAACCGTGTTGAGCGAATATCGGATATATTCTCCAGGTTGTTGCGAGAACGCATTGTCTTTATCTACGGTACGATCGATGACTTTGCTGCTGCTGTCATCTGCGCTCAGCTTTTGCACCTGGAGGCTGAGAACCCCGAGAAAGAGATCTCCGTTTACTTGAACACTCCCGGAGGCCTGGTGACAAGCGGATTGGCCATCTACGACACAATGAATTTTATAAAGCCAAAGGTCTCCACTCTGTGTTTTGGACAGGCTGCCTCCACCGGAGCCTTCCTTTTAGCAGCTGGCACCAAGGGATTGCGTTATTGTCTTCCTCATTCACGAATCATGTTGCACCAGCCCTCTGCGAGTTTTAGCGGTCAGGCCAGCGACATCGCCTTGTACGGTCAAGAAACCGTCGCACTGAAACGACGCGTCAACGACCTGTTCGTGAAGCACACCGGTCAAGACTACAAGACCATCGAGCGAGCATTAGAGCGCGACAACTTCATGACCCCAGAAAAAGCAAGGGAATTCGGATTGATCGATGAAGTCCTTACAGACCGTGCTACTGCGGAACAGAATGAAAATGCTGATTCGGCGACAAAAACAACGATTCTGTAAGGAGACCGTGATTCCGTCGTGATTCAGTGAAATAGAGATCCAGAACCTGGATCACCTGACTTCGATCAGTGTCCAGCGTTTAGGTTTTCTGCATTAGATCAGTGTCACCCTGATCCAAGGGATTCCCACATTCTTCGAGACAAAAAAGCTGTGGGAAGTCTGAATGCCAAAATCTGGATTTTATAAAAAATTGTTCACCCATCATCCCCTGGTGATAATCTGATAACACTTTCTGCTCTATAGCTCATTCGTCTGAATATGGGGTATGAAGTGCCAAAGTTATAGAGAATCAGCCAATTATCAGCCGACTCAGGTGACTCACTGATTCTCTAACGAACTTGTATCTTTCACAGACGAAGACTTTTTATAGACGAGACCTTACAGTCTACCGAATAGAATAAATGGCGTTAAGCTGAGAAACAGAGATGAACAACAAGACAAATGGAAATAGCTCTAAAAGTATTCTGTACTGCTCATTTTGTGGGAAATCGCAACACGAAGTGAGAAAACTCATCGCAGGACCTACGGTCTTCATATGCGACGAGTGCGTGGAGCTGTGCACGGATATCATACGAGAAGAGAGCAAATCATCGCCGGCGAAATCTCATGAGGGGATCCCGACTCCTAGGGAGATCCAGAAAATCCTAGACAGTTATGTGATTGGACAGGATTACGCCAAAAAAGTACTTTCGGTTGCTGTACACAATCACTACAAGCGGCTCAGGTACGGATCCAAGACCAGCGATGTAGAATTGTCAAAGTCCAACGTGTTGCTGATCGGACCCACTGGTTCAGGTAAGACTCTACTCGCCCAAACCCTGGCTAAAATCCTGGATGTCCCCTTTACTATAGCGGATGCTACCACCCTGACAGAAGCTGGTTATGTGGGAGAGGACGTAGAAAACATCATCCTGAAACTCCTGCAGACAGCGGACTACAACATAGAACGCGCCCAGAGAGGGATCATCTACATCGATGAAATCGACAAGATTTCTCGCAAGTCTGACAATCCATCGATCACGCGTGATGTCTCCGGAGAGGGAGTACAGCAAGCACTCCTGAAGATAATGGAAGGAACCGTCGCCAGCGTACCTCCTCAGGGAGGACGCAAGCATCCTCAACAGGAGTTTTTGCAGGTAGATACGACGAATATTCTATTCATAGTCGGTGGTTCCTTTGCCGGTTTGGAGAGGATTGTCACCAGTCGCAGTTCTGGCACCTCTGTTGGCTTTAAAGCTCGTGTCGTAGCACCTGAGAAGCAGCAAGTTGGAACGATACTACGTGAAGTGGAGCCCGAAGATCTAATCAAGTTTGGCTTGATACCTGAATTTGTTGGTCGTCTACCCATCATAGCCACTCTGGACAACCTAGATACGGATGCCCTTATAAAAATCCTAACCGAACCTAAGAATGCTTTAGTCCGTCAATATCAGCGTCTCTTCAATATGGAGGGGGTCGGTTTGACCTTCCATGATGACGCCTTACAAGCCATAGCGCGTCAAGCTATCGAGCGCAAAACTGGAGCTCGTGGTTTGCGCTCCATAATGGAAGGCATACTCCTCGACAGCATGTATGACCTACCAAGCCTCAAAGGCGTGAAGGATATAATTATTTCTGCGGAAGTCATCGAAGGAAAAGCAAGGCCTCTGTGCATATACGAGGATATTGATGATATAGCTTCATCGGCCTGATAGGTGCGAATCGGATTTCCCGTACTTGCCGTCGGCATTGTGTCGCGAGGTGATCGCACGATACATCATTCGTGAAGAGATTCCGCTTCGAGAATTCGAGGTGAGAAACTGTTATATGAAAAGGAATCACGCATGAAGGGATTCCGCTTCGAGAATTCGAGGTGAGAAACTGTTATATGAAAAGGAATCACGCATGAAAGGATTCCGCTTCGAGAATTCGAGGTGAGAAACTGTTATATGAAAAAGAATCACGCATGAAGAAATCGTACTTCGAGAATGCGAGACGGGAGCCCGTTATCTAATAAAAAGGCATCATGCACTAGATGATCGCAGTTCGACCAGTGCTTTCAATTTCCCGTGCTTTCCTGTTCCCGTGCTTTCCTGTGCCTTCTCCTACTCTTGATCGATTGCGCATAGTACTGATATACGATCCGCCTGGGTTTCAAGTATTGAGTAATACGTGTTTGATAAGTATCAATCCACTTCACATTGACAAAAGAGGAACTTGTACCTTCGGGTAGGTAGATCCGTATGCAACTAGTAATCGTGGAATCTCCAGCTAAAGCAAAAGCCATAGGCAGGTATTTGGGATCTTCTTATTCCGTCTTGGCCTCCTTGGGGCATGTGCGCGACCTGTCCGCAAAGGAAGGTTCAGTCTCACCGGATGATGACTTTTCGATGGAATGGGAGATCAATGACAAGAGCACCAAACAAGTCTCTGAAATAGTGAGGACAGCCAAGACAGCGGATTCAATAATTCTTGCCACCGATCCTGATCGCGAAGGAGAAGCCATCGCCTGGCACGTAGCAGAAGTCCTGAAGACGAAAAAGACACTGAAAGCACAGAGCGTCAAACGAGTTGTCTTCAACGCCATCACGAAACAATCTGTCCTTTCTGCGATGGATACTCCACGCGAGATTGATCTCAATCTAGTGAACGCTTATTTGGCTCGTCGTGCTCTGGACTACCTTGTAGGCTTCACTTTATCTCCGATTCTGTGGCGGAAGCTCCCTGGAGCCAAATCAGCTGGTCGTGTTCAGTCGGTTGTTCTTCGCCTGATCTGCGATCGTGAGCAAGCGATAGAGACCTTCGTTCCACAGGAATACTGGACTGTCGTAGCTAACTTGAACACGAGTGCAGATCTGAATTTTGATGCTCACGTGATTGATTTTCTCGGCAAACCGATTTCTCGTCTGACCATAGGAACTCGAGAAATGGCATTTGAGATTCGCGATATACTTCGCGGATCGAGTTTTACGGTATCCAAGGTCGAGACAAAACCGCACCGTCGTAATCCCTATCCTCCTTTTACGACTTCCACTCTTCAACAGGCTGCGAGTTCGGAACTCGGGTTTTCTGCGCACAAGACTATGCAGCTAGCTCAGAAGCTCTACGAGGGTACGGGGGAGCACAGCACAGGCGGTCTGATAACCTACATGCGAACCGACAGTGTGGAAATCATACCAGAAGCGATTTCCGACATTCGCAGGATTATAAAGTCTGACTTCGGTGCGGAGTTTCTCACCGCCAAACCCAGGATCTACACTACCAAGGCCAAGAACGCCCAGGAAGCTCACGAAGCAATAAGACCAACAGACGTCGCAAAGCGCCCCAGTGATATCAAGAGCAAGCTGGAAACTGATCAGGCAAGGCTCTACGACCTGATCTGGAAGCGCTCAGTTGCGAGCCAAATGGAATCAGCACTTTTAGAACGTACTACCCTTGATATCGATGCGATTTCTGATTCTGGTTTATGTGTTCTCCGGACCACTGGATCTGTTCTCAAGTTTGAAGGGTTCCTAGCCCTTTATCCGCAGTCTCAGAATGAAGCTGAGGACGAGAAACTACGTCGTCTTCCGACCGTGGCGGTTGGAGACAAGCTGTCCTGTAGCGATGTCACTGCTGACCAGTCCTTCACCAAGCCTCCCTCGCGCTATACGGAGTCCACGATAGTGAAAAAGATGGAAGAGATCGGGATCGGTCGTCCATCTACTTACGCTTCTATGGTCAAGCTTTTATGTGACAGGTCATACATACACTTGGAGAAACGTCAGCTAGTACCAGAAATCAGAGGGCGTATCGTCACGACCTTTTTGGAAGGTTTTTTCAATCGTTACGTCGAGTATGATTTCACGGCACAACTTGAGGATGAGCTAGATAAGATCTCTGACGGAGCCTTAGCCTGGAAGGATATGCTGCAAAATTTCTGGAACGACTTCCTGGACAACGTGGAAAAGACCTCTAAGTTGCAGATATCGGATACTATCTCTTACGTCGACGAGAAACTGAGCAATTACTTGTACGCGGCCTCGGATGAGGAGACTGATCCACGCGCTTGTCCTTCCTGTGGTCAGAGGTTATCTCTAAAGTTGGGGAAGTTTGGTTCTTTCATAGGTTGTTCCAGTTATCCGACCTGTGTCTACACAAGACAGATAGGGACTTCGCAGGATTCTCAGAAGCTCATGATCCAAGATGAACAAGTTCTTGGTAAGTGTCCTACTACTGGGTCGGATGTCACTCTGAAGACTGGACGGTTTGGTCCGTATGTAGAGCTTGGTGTTGAGCCTAAACCGAAACGATCTGCCATTCCTAAGGACTGGAGCCCCTCGAACATGACACTTGAGAAGGCTTTAGCGCTTTTATCTCTTCCCCGCACTATCGGGGTTCATCCGGAGACCGAAGAGGATGTCACGACTAGCATTGGTCGTTTTGGCCCCTTCATAAAGCACGGGAGCAAGTATACCAGTCTGCATTCAAGTGATGAGGTGTTCTCACTGGATCTGGATCAGGCAGTTGCATTAATCGCTCAAAAAGGCGATAAGGTATCGTCCAGGGCAACGACAACACTTAAGGAGCTAGGAGATCATCCAACTTTAGGGGGTCTTGTTTCGGTACGCAGTGGTCGTTATGGTCCGTACGTCACTCACAAGCGTGTCAATGTATCGGTTCCTAAAGGTACATCTCCGGAATCCCTGAGCTTGAGTGATGCAGTTGCCATGCTAGATGAGGGGAAGCTTAAGACTAAGATGAAAAAGAAGACTGTAACCTCTAGAAAAGCAAAGAAAACCGGATAAGCTTGTTGATGTGTCCTTGTTCCCATCTTAGGTTCTGGCTTGAGGTTTCATCTCTGGTTGGTTTCTTCGGATTTTAGGGGCCCGTAGCTCAATGGCAGAGCCGGCCGCTCATAACGGTCTGGTTGCTGGTTCGAGTCCGGCCGGGCCCACCGTATTTTGTCATTGCATTCCCCCTCTGGAGTCCGAATCACCTTTTTTGCACATGATCTAGACTCCCTGATATCTGTAAGACCTCAGGGATGTGAGAGGGTGTATTTGCTGCACTTTTATGTCGCTTCGGATGTAGTCTGTTGGGAGTCGCGATAAAGCTGCGGTTCTTATGAACTTTCATGGATTTTCAGATGTGGTCTGTTAGGAATGTCTTTTCACTCCAGGGCGACAAGTTAGAAACCAGTTTCTTTTCTTCCTATATCTCCCCATGCAATTCCCTCGCAGAAGACTGGCGTTTCGATGGAGCTTTACCGATCACTGCGTAGCGTTATATTCCGCAACGTTGGACAGAACTTTTCTCTCCTCACATGCACAAAGCCGGTAGAGACTTCTAGCCCGAAGCAGTCCCTTGCTAACAGATTTCCATTCTAGCCACCTGCATTGGAAAAGTCTTCCTAGCTCCTAATATCGAACCATGCATGATTGTTATGGCATACCAAGACTTGCAAGGAAGTCTGGTACTGATATAAGCTTAGCCTGCTCGGATCCGGCCCACTTAAACGTGAGTGCCATAATAACAAAACTACGGAGATGTCAGAAAATGAAGAAGGCCATGGGTTCTGTTTGTTCACTTACCAGTATTTACAAGACACTGATCTCCTTTCTGATGATAGTTTTTTCTGCTGCGATCGCTGCTGCTTCCATCTCGAACGACGCCAACATTCGCCTCATAAAGTCTGGTGATTGGTCTGCCTTTGTCAGCTCTTCGAAGCCCAAAGACTGCTTTGTCGTGGGCATGCCATTTGGTAAAGCACCTGCGCATCTAAATCACGGTGATGTGCTTTTTTTCGTAGTGACGAGACCAGCTGCCGGTGTAATCAATGAACCAAGCATCCAAGTAGAGTACGACTTTCAAGCTAAATCAGACGTCATAATCAGTGTTGATGGAAAAGAATTTTTTCTCTTCACGCGTGGCGACACAGCTTGGCTAGAAACCATCCCTGAAGAGGCTCAGCTGATTAAAGCCCTGAAAAGAGGCAAAGAAGCTACCATAAAGGCTACTTCCGCGAGAGGGAATGACGTCGAATACAAGTTCAGCTTGATGGGTATAACTTCTGCGCTTCGCGTGGCGACGAGTGAGTGCAAGAAAAAATAACAATGCTCTACAAAGGTCTGAGAACTAGCTGTTATTTCTTTGATGCGCCTGTGGACTGGCCTGTGGACTGCTGTGTTGTTCTGCTCCATGGATCTGGGCAGACGTTGGTGTAGGAGTATGCCTCTCATTCGTGATAATCTGCCAAGTGGTCATTGTCGTGATAGCAAGGTATACAGTCTGTTGATGCGTTACCTCACGGGGACGGCGGGACTGGTAGCCTTACTGCTGGTTGGGTGGTTTTTGCTCTCATTGATCGGCTGGTTGGTATTTCCTCCGACTTCTGGTTACAGTGTACGCTCATGGGTAGGGGGTTTTTTGGCGATACCCTGGACCTTTCTTGCTGGGTTCATGATTCAGTTTCTCGGTTTGTCTTCTTTGTTCATGCTGGTTCCGGCTGGTCTTATTGGGTGGCGTCTTTTGCTACACGGTCGTTCGTATTTTCCCAGGTACAAGTTTTACACTTGGGCTGGCTATATTCCGCTTGCAGCAATTACATTTTCTGTCATTTCTGTACCGAGGATCTGGCCTCTTCCTCAGGGTTTGGGAGGCATATTTGGAGATCTCATCTCTCATGGTTTTGGGCGCTTGTTTTCCGAGGACTGGAACATCTTTCTGGGCTTGACGACTGGTCTTTCCGCTCTGGCCTTACTGGCCATAACCCTTAGACCATCTACAACACATGAAGAGCAGAAAGAGGCAAAGAAAGAAGCTCCTTACAAGATTCGGAAACCTCGATACCAGCGCAGCAGCAGAGTCAAGGAGAAGGGAACAGGTAGCTGGGAATCATTTCTCGCCTTCTGTTATCACTGGATCATGTTGGCTAAAGCCAGGGTTATGCGTTTTTTCTCTTCGAAGCCTTCTTCGATAACCGACGCTGCACTGTGTTATCGCCAGTCTCGACAAAGAAGCCAGGAACCACAAACACCAGTCCGAAGTCCTCACAGTCTCAGACATGGGCGAGACACGGAAGTCCAGAGTCCTCATGATCTCAGACATGGGCGAGACACGGAAGTCCAGAGTCCTCATGATCTCAGACATGAGCGAGACACGGAAGTCCAAAGTCCTCATGATCTCAGATATGGGCGAAACACGGACCGTCAGTCATCTCGGGGACTAAAGATCAGAACGAAACCCGATACGGGATCCTCAAAGCTAGTGGTCAACAAAAAAACCAGTGATCCAGAACAAGATTTCGATGCGCACTACGTCGTCGATGATGACGACATGACGCTCAGAGCTTCCTATCACGGGCAAGAGATTGCGGACGATATAGAGGACGATATAGAGGATGATTTCTTCGACGATCCCAATCAACATGTTAGATCCTCAGAATTCGACGAGGAATACCTGCAAAACCATGACGAGGTTGTCTCTCCTTCTGACTTTTCCAGCTCCAAACAGATGACGATCAGTGCATTGCCGGCTCCTCTGGAACAGGTAGGTCGCGAAGTGGCAGCCTATTACGACGATGACATTGACTATTGTTTGCCCTCGTTTAACTTGCTCGCCTCTCCTAAGAGTTGGGAGTGCAATAACGAGCTTTCAGAAGAAGTCCTGGAAGGTCATGCGGGAGCCCTAGAAGGTGTACTCGAGGATTTCGGCATAAAGGGTGAGATCATACACGTGAAACCCGGTCCTGTCGTGACACTGTACGAACTCAGACCTGCTCCGGGAGTTAAATCATCGCGCGTCATCAGTTTGGCGGACGACATTGCTCGTTCCATGAGTGCAGTCGCTGCCAGAGTAGCAGTCATTCAAGGACAAAACGTCATAGGAATAGAACTTCCCAATCAGCGACGGGAACTACTCTACCTGCGTGAGATGCTTTCCTCACGGGGTTTCCAACAGAGCACCAGCAAGCTTGCTCTGTGTTTAGGTAAGACCATAGGCGGGGAGCCCGTGATAGCAGACCTATCTCGCATGCCTCACCTCCTGATCGCCGGAACCACTGGTTCTGGGAAATCTGTTGCAATCAACACCATGATAATTTCCCTCCTATACCGCCTGACACCAGATGAGTGCAAGTTCATCATGGTTGATCCTAAGATGTTGGAGCTGTCTGTGTATGACGGTATTCCTCATCTTCTCACACCTGTGGTGACGGATCCCAAGAAGGCGATAGTTGCTCTGAGGTGGACAGTAAAAGAGATGGAACTCCGTTACAGGAGGATGGCCAAATTAGGAGTGCGCAGCATCGATGGATACAACAAACGCGTTACCGAAGCGCGTTCAGCTGGTGTCATCATCACTCGGGAGGTTCAAACTGGATTTCATCGTCAGACCGGCGAGCCGCTACATGAGATCGAGGAGTTAGCACTCGACCCTCTTCCCCACATTGTGGTCGTGGTGGACGAGATGGCTGACCTGATGATGGTAGCTGGAAAAGAAATTGAAAGTACCATTCAGCGGTTAGCGCAAATGGCTCGAGCTGCTGGGATTCACTTGATCATGGCGACCCAGAGACCATCTGTGGATGTTATAACAGGTACGATTAAGGCGAATTTCCCGACCCGGATTTCCTTCCAGGTGACTTCCAAGATCGACAGCAGGACAATCTTGGGAGAGCAAGGTGCGGAACAATTACTTGGTCAGGGTGATATGCTTTACATGGCTACTGGTGGTCGAGTTCAGCGTGTTCACGGACCTTTTGTTTCGGACAACGAAGTAGAGAGAGTAGTCCAGTATTTGAAATCTCAGGGTCAACCGCAGTATTTGGACTCAATAATTACGCCTGATGAGACCTCTTCCGACGGCGGAGGATCTGGTGCTGACGAGGCGAATGATTTGTACGAGAAAGCCATTGATGTAGTTTTACGTGATCAGAAGGCTTCTACCTCTTACATCCAGCGAAGATTTCAGATAGGCTATAATCGTGCCGCTTCTCTTATAGAACGTATGGAGAGAGAGGGTGTCATCAGTCAGGCTGGAGCCGCTGGAAAAAGAGAAATCCTCTTGACCAGTGATGGTGCTCGCACCCGAAGTGCACGTAGCGGCTGAAAAGCCATGATAGGGTTACCCAGAGAGGAAGTCTATCATGTCATTTGCGAAGAACCTTTATTTTTAGTATAGTAATAGTATAGTAATGGCGAAGAGTGTGATAATTGTGCTGAACATGCGTGTTTTGCTTATCAAGTTCTGTGCACTGTGTTTTCTCACCCTATCTGTGTTGGCGGAGACTCCGACTCTAGCTTGGAGTGAGGTAGGAAGTGAAGTCACGCCTGTGCCGACTGAAGTTTCTAGTCTCTCTCAAAACGAGATAGAAAATGACACCGCGCCCGTACCTGCAGAAGTTTCGACTCTCCCTCAAAACGAGATAGAAAATGGCACCGCGCCTGTGCCTGCAGAAGTTTCGACTCTCCCTCAAAACGAGATAGAAAATGGCACCGCGCCTATGCCTGCAGAAGTTTCGACTCTCCCTCAGAACAAGGTCCAAAGTACAGCCGCGTCTGCCCCCTCTAAAGCTCCGACTCTTCCTCAGAACAAGGTAGCCAATGAGGCCAGCCCTGCTCCCTCGAAATCTTCCCCCAAAAAGCCAGTCAGGAAATCTACGTCTTCTAATACATCGAATAAAATGATTTCGGATGATGTGCTTTACGAAGGAAGTCCACACCGGATAAAGAAGCTTCTACTAAACTTCAACAGACGTGCCAACAGTATACGCACTATGACCAGCGATTTCGTGCAAATCGATCAAAACGGAATGCGTTCACATGGTGTCTTCTATTTTCTGAAACCCAACAAATTCAAGTTTATGTACAAGAACCCATCTGATACAGAAATCGTTTCTGACGGAGTAGATCTGATCATACATGACCTGAAAGAGGCGTCCAGAGAACTGTATCCTCTGTCCCAAACACCATTACAGCACCTTCTCACAGAGAAGATAGATCTCGCCAATAACCCCAGTATCGTCAATGTAATAGTGACTAAAACTTCAATAGTAGTCACCTTCGATCAAGACACTTCTTTTGGATCAGGTTATTTGACAGTCACCTTCAACAAGGCGACTGGTGAGATTTCGCGCTGGCTGGTGCGTGATGCACAAAACCAGACTACTCTCCTGATAATAAAAGACGCAGTCATCAATAAGCCTATCGATGCGTCACACTTTGTCATCGATCGTCTATTTGACTTGCACAATACAAATTGACACGCTGGATACAAGCAGACACACGACTTGAATGAGAGCCTTTAATGAGCTTGTAACGAGCCTTTAATGAGCCTGTAATGAGCCCCTGTCGATGCTTCACACTTTGTCACAGATCGCCCTTGCAAAAAGTACAAACGACCCAGCTGGACACAGACAGACAAACGACTTCTCAGCACTGTGTGATAAATCACTGGAAATCTGGTGCTCCGTGAGTGTTTTTCGCGATCAGCATCTGCCCGGAACAGGACAAACCAGACTAGTCACACACCACCAGCTGGGATGCTTTCTGCGTATTCTCTTGCGGGCGACATCTGCATCAGATTTGTTCTCAAATAAAGCAAAGCAACTGGGTCCAGAACCAGACATGCCGTAGAACCCGACATTGTGACATTCCCTCAGAACCTCCATAACCCTGCCAACCTGCGGGCTCGAATGACACCTCGAGAATGTCAAATCATTCCGTGTCTCCCGCAGATAAGAGAAAAAATGATTGCAACTCTCAAAACTTGAAGGTAGGTCGGGAAGTCCTGGTCTTCTCTGTGGAGACAAGTGCTGAAAAACCTTTGCGGTCTCAATATAACTGCCGCTATTGACCAAGAGAATCGAACACCTCGGAACCTGTACAGACCGGACGGACTCACCTAATCCCTGAACTATCGCCGGTCTCGATCCAAGACAGACTGGAATGTCACTACCCAGGTTTAGTCCAATTTCGGTCAATCTCTCATCCAGGCATGTATCTAGGTTCTGGTGTCGTAGTGTGTTCAAAACAGTGTAGGGATTTTCCTTCGCAAGATCCTGTATCCTCCCTGAACCGACCAGGGACTTAAGAAATCTCAATACCGCAGCAGCATTACTGGATCCACCACCTAATCCAGCTGCGACAGGTAAATGCTTACACAGAGTGACAGAGACCTGTAATCCATACCCAATCCCCTTCAAAGAAAATCTGCCGAAGAATGCCTGAACAGCACTGGTTATGAGATTAGGACGGACATTTGACAGTCGATCCATGAATGGCCCCTGGATACGCAGACTAAAGTACACAGCTGAACCAGGAACCAGCTTGACACTTATGTCAATGGTATCTCCGAACTCAGGAAATACAACCAGGCTGTCGAGTTCATGATAACCACTGGACCTCCGCGACAAGACATGAAGAGCTAGGTTTACCTTTGCGCGTGCTAATAACGATACGATCACTTCTGTCCGTTGATGGCTTCAAGGCCTTTTTTAAGCTTTATGAGGATTTGTTCGAGAACTTTATCACTCGGATTGAGGTCCCTAGCATGGCTCCACTGAAAAAAGGCTTCACGCTTGCGCCCTACAACCCAGTAAACATCACCGAGATGATCGTTTATGGTGTAATTTCCTGGCTCTAGTAGCACAGCACGCTCTAGGGCCTCGACTGCATCTTCATTGCGTCCCACACGGTGGTACGCCCAACCCAAGCTATCCATGATCTGACCGCTATCAGGGTTCAATTCGGAAGCTTTTTCGATCATCTGCAAGGCACTTTTGACCCTATACCCCCTCTCGACCAGAGAATACCCGAGGTAATTCAGGATTGCAGGTTCGTTTGGGTTTAGCTCCAGAGCCTTTCTGAAGTCTTTCTCCGCCCTGTACCAGTTACCAGACCTCTCGTAACTGATACCTCGAAAGTAAAAGACACGCCACTCTGTCTTGATCTTTTGCTTTATCGACAGACCGATTGCCAGGCTGTACATCTCAGCGGCCCTACTATAGTACTTCCTGTTGCGCAGGAGGTCTGCGAGAATAAGAGCTATATCGGGTCTTGTACTGTTTCTCCTGAATACGCCTCCTATGTACTCCTGAGCCTTTTCGTAGTCCTCCATTATCTGGTAGTAGTAACCGATCTGTATTCTCGCCAATTCTAAGAAGTGAGAAGTCTCCCTTACTCTTTCCAGAACAGATATCGCTTGTGGCAAGGCGCTATGCCCGGCCAGACCAGCGGCGAGAGGAAAAAGTGCTAAATCAAAGTCCGGTCTGAGATACAGAGCCAACTGGAGGTAAATCATACGGGATTCAGCTGTAGAGAAATTTATGGACTCGGTTGCTGTTCCGATGTCACACATTAATTCGGCCACTCCTTCCACAACGCTGGTTACGGAAGGTTCAGGTGGATTCCCGGCCTTGATATCAGCCAGATGCTTCATCATCAACCTGGACTGAGGCACGATTTTGTCGTATGCCTCGTAGATATCGATGGCAGCCTCATTTTTTCCCACGAGGGCTAGAGCCAAGCCGTAGTTATCGGCTACACGCATATCATTCACACCGAGGCGGTATGCGGTTCTAAACTGTTTCAGTGCTTCATGTTTGCGTCCTGCAACGCTTGCTATCATACCAGCGTGGGTTAGTTTGAGGAGCTTCCGCCAGTTGTTTTTGTAGGATTCGTCCTCTATTAGGCTTAGCGCCTTCGAGGTTTCCCCCTGACCTTGCATGATCCAGGCAGACAAGAGTAGTGTGGCCTGTTTGCCCAATAGATCCTGATCACCTTCATAGAGCTTAGACCTGGCCTTGTTGTAATTTCCCTTTTTCACAGCATCAAGCAATTGGAGGAGACGTACGATCTTTTTTGTCTCTTCTCCGAAATGAGAGGAGTGATCTGTCAGGTTCAAGGCCTCCGGAATGAAGCCTGCCTTTAAAAACAGGAGAAAGGCCTCTTCAGCGATGAGGTCTTTAGTTGAGATAGAATCGAGCACTCGTTTAAAGAATAAGGCGCCTGTCTCTAGATCGTATCTCTTGCTGGCAGCCTGTCCTGCTAGATAGTCGGCATAAACAGGCATAGGCATTACATCGGAATAGATAACATCAGAATAGGAGCCTACAGCAAACCCATTTGATTTATGCACATCACTTTTTCCGAATGAAACGCTCCCCTGCGCGACACAGACCTGCACGATTAATGCGCATATCCAAAAGCAGAGACGCAGGTTCTTAGCCATTTCCTACCTCAAGACAACCATAGCGAATGCCCAAGACACCAGGCCAGCAGCACATCCAAAAACTTAGGAAATCGGCTAACGCAGACTTAAACTCGTGCAGCCCAGACATCAAACGACGGGTCGTCACTCTACTACGGCAGATATGTTATTGCAAATACACAGTCATGAGTAAATTTAGCATTTACTTTTTCCCTGAAGAGATATGGTTAAACACCTAGCTGTCGAAAACAACGCAGTACTCTATAAACTGAGTGAGGCTGCCCAACGAAAACAAAGCAGGGTCTATAGATCGGAAGACCGCACGGAAAAGACTCCAGAGGGCCGCACGGAAAAAACTCCGAAAAGCCGAATGGAAAAGACTCCAGAGGGCCGCACGGAAAAAAACTGCTACATTTTCCCATAGTCGCAACCTGACTACATGAATACCTCGACACAAAGCAATTGACATCTGGGCGCCTTATAGGTCATACAGTGGTTTTCGTCCTCTGTGTGACACCAACGTCGCTTGGGCTTCTATTGTCCTGAAGTGTCAATGGCGGTTCATTGGCGCACCGTGTCGGATCTTTTTGATCTCAGAGGACTTCGAGTCGTCTCCGGGGGTTACCCCCTTGAAGAGTGGATGAGTCAAAGTGCAGGTATTGGTTAGAGACAACAATATTGATCAAGCTCTCAAGGCGTTGAAGAAAAAACTGCAACGAGAGGGGATCTTTCGTGAAATGAAGCTACATGGCCATTACGAAAAACCCTCTGAACGAAGAGCAAGGGAAAAAGTTGAAGCGATGCGCCGTGCTCGAAAGTTTGCGCGCAAACGAGCTCAACGAGAAGGATTGTTGTAAGCGTCTCCCTTCTCCTGCGATAAGTTGCAATTGGTTTAGAACTTGCGGTGATTTCAGTTTGCAATCCTAGAGGTCACTGATGGAGGTGGAGTCTTGCTGACCGTTTTTGTAACGGCGCGTTTGGCTGTCGCGCGGGTTGTGTTGTTCTCTGCATTCGCCTTGCTGCTGCTGTCTGGTTGTCAGACAACGAAACTGCTTCATGGCGCCAAAAAGGACAGTGAGGGATCGTGGGCGAATCTCGTCTCCCTATCAAATGTTATATACTCAAATCCTAGTGATTCTCTTGCTTATAACATACGCGGAGTAGAGTTTGCTCGTGTTGGCATGTACGAGGAGGCGATTCTAGATCTCACCACTGCAATTAGGATTGATCGTAAATATCACCAAGCCTACAACAATCGTGGACTTGTGCATCGTCGCATGGGGTCATTCAGGTCAGCCATGCGTGATTTTTCGCGTGCTATTGCGATTCGGCCGAATTACGCTGCTGCTTACGTAAATCGAGCTAGGCTGTGGCAACAAGTCGGCAAGCACGAACGTGCCCTGAGTGACTTGAACGAAGCTGTACGAGCTAATCCACGTAGTGCTCCCGCCTACTCAGGAAAGGGGATAATAGCCCAGAAACTTGGAAATCATCAGGATGCGATCAAGTATTTCTCCAAGTCCATTGCGCTGGATGCCACTGATCCTGAAGTTTTCAACAAGCGCGGTTTGTCTAGGTTAGCTGTTGGGGATCCTGAATCTGGCCTTACGGACTTTGATCTCGCCATACGACTACGACGTCATAATGTGGATTTTTGGCTTAATCGAGGGATCGCTCTTAGAGAACTCAATGCTTTAGAGAAAGCTCGAAAGTCTTGTAGTTTTGCCGTGTCACTTTCTTCACTTGACCCGCGTCAGATTCTGGTTGCTCGACACTGTTTACGTGCAGCAACCAAGAAAGAACTTGCTCTCCGGGAAACCAGAAAAGCTGAAAAAGCCATAAAAGCTAAGGCAGCCAAAAAAGCTGAGGAAATCAGAAAAGCTAAGGCAGCCAAAAAAGCTGAAGAGGTCCAAAAGGCTAGAGAAGCCAGAAAGGCTGAAGAGGTCCAAAAGGCTAGAGAAGCCAGAAAGGCTGAAGAGGTCCAAAAGGCTAGAGAAGCCAGAAAGGCTGAAGA
>Ga0056115_1000513_pt1 | contig 17399 bp, 8 predicted proteins | sample WorMetOlspDAHAB1_FD_77007 | JGI IMG/M metagenome (GOLD analysis project Ga0056115, IMG submission 77007) | Marine gutless worms symbiont microbial communities from Max Planck institute for Marine Microbiology, Germany - Olavius sp. DAHAB.1 ...
AAATTTGCCTATCAAATTCCTAGTAAGGAACTTCTGGTCAAGGCCCAGAAGGCCACAGCTGCAAAGCTGGCTTCACCAACACTCAGCCACTGACATTTGGAACCTGTAAGTACATAGTGCTTGTGGTTGATCAACACTAATAGCACTGTTTCATTAGCTCTAACTGTTGAGGACTGAAGGAAACTGCATAGTACCAAGCTCTTGCATGTCAGTAGTGTGATTTTGGTCAGCCAGTAACTCATCTTCTTTTCTTTATGTTTTTGTTTGAATGTATCACATATAAGCACTGGTATGCCTATTTGGTTGGGACAGTTAATACAACAATAAAATGCCTGTTAAACGTGATTATTCAGCATTTAGCAGTCTACACTGTTCTATGAAAATGCCGATGTGGAGGACTTCAAAAGTCTTGTGTACGATCATTAGGAATTTAGATTTTCAAAAGTTGGCATCTCTGTTGTTGGCTACGAGATGATGGCAGATATTCTTAGCCCCCAACTTCTGAGGCCACATTCTGTAGGACACATTCAGTCTATTGTGCAATCCCAAACTGCAAAACAGAACATCCTTTGTTGGTATTTGGGTGTTGGCCATAGTTTATGTGGCTCCAGCAGCGTTTGTATGCAAAATTATGCAAAAAATTTGTTAAATATTGCTTGCTGTTCTTTGTACTGTTTTTAATGTTTTGCACATTCGCATTAGTTTGCCTATGTGTTCATATACTCTACGAATGTTAAAACCCGTGATTTTGTGCACTGCACAGTTATAACAACTGAAAAAACGAACATATTACTGCGTTATCTTCATCAGCAACTGGACAAGAAGGTTGGACTTGCTTTCAGCCATATTCTCTTCACTTTATTATTTACATGGTAAAAGTTCCAGTTTTTAAATGGTGATCAACTATTGTGTATAGGCAAACGTAAACTTTTGAAAGACTCGTATAAGTCCGTAAGATGGTGCTCATTTTTGTCGTGGAAGGTCTTGAGCAGGATCTTATATGTTGTGGGTGGATAGACTGGACTTATTCCCAACTGCAGAGCATCACCTGTACCTGAAAGTGGAATATCCAGTAGTTTAATTACTAAATGTAGACGACAGTCTCTGCAGAGTGGTTGTTTCTGAGCCATATTGCTTCATTTAGACAGAGGTTCATTGATTTTAGGTTTTGATCCACGTTACATGAGGACATCCAGTCATCCTTGGAGCAAGTGGGTGGGGGAGGGAAGGCCGTCAAGATATATGTAAACTGTAAACTACACTGTGTCAAATTACCGTAGCAAACTAGCTTAGTTCTGACACAGTGGGTGTACTGTAGGCAGCAGGTAAAAGATAAAGACGAAATGGTTCTATTCTAGGTTTGTAGGCAGGGAGAATAAGCCCTCCTTATTTTCTTACCGTTTTTTGGCCGCAGTGACAGTTTGTTGTTTTACTTAGTTGTATTTATTTTTTGTCGTATTCTCTGTTTCTTATCTTTTTGCATTACTAATGGGTTTCCGAACAAGTGATATTTTCAACATACTCATTAATATTAACCTTTGTATGTATACCATACGTTGTAAACTGTAAAGACACTGTAGGTGCTGACAGTGCCATTAAATCCGAACCGACATTGTGACTTTGTAGTCCGTTGCTGCAAAGAAGCGGGGTACGTCGTCAAACGGCACGGAGACTGCTGGTCCGGCATCAAAGCATCCTAGGCTTGATCACCAACCATCTGGTAGCGACGACGACCAGTTGGCGAGCTAAACGCCGCTGTTGTATAGAAACTGCAAGACTGACAGATCTATTTTCAACCAGGCTTCATATATGACTGTCCGATTGCATGTGTACGTTGCCATGTGCACAGGAATATTATTTGTTGATGTTATTCCTTGTTGTTGACAAGTTTGTAGCACAGTTTCTTTGTACAGTTACACGCTCCTTATGCACCTAGTCCATGGAATTAATGCACATTTTGAAATGTTAAACTCGGACCTTAAAAGTTGCAGGCATGTTATCTAGCGGCTTCATCCGACCACACAGTCTGAAGTATGCAAACATCGGTTGGAAGTTTTGTGCATGTTAATGCACTGTGCCTGCTGGACTTAATGTTTTTGTTTTCATGCCAGTGTTTGAAGTATTCTGGTTGCTCTTCACTAATGTGAACCAGTTGCATTGAGTTTGCCCAAACCGACTAGGCATACCATTTATAATATTGTACTATTTTGATTATAAACTGATTTTTATTTTTTTATTTTTTTGGTCATTGGTTGGGCATGAGCCAGCTACTGAATGAGTGTAATGAGATAAAATTACATTATAATTTTGATTTCTATAATTTTTTGGTAGATAGTGTGTATTTGATAGCAATACACATTATTTGAAGCAGTGCGAGTGGTGTTGAAGGATTATTCCATTAGTCTTCATGCAGTACCTGTTTTCACTTTGACTGGTATTTGGCCTGATTGTTGCATATCTTAAAAGCACTCGCCGAAGCACAGTGGCTAAGCTGGACCACCTGTAGCGTTTTTGTTATTTCTGCGGACTGCTCCCAGTTGGTATCATCAAACATGGTTTTAGTGCCTGATAACTTAATGCCCTGAGATTAAAGTCGGCTGTGTCATGATTTCTTTTTCTTAAGACCTGTGAACACTGACCATGCCTGCAGCATTAACTACTGCAGGTGTTTACTAGCCACAGTGCACTGCACCTCCAACAGAACATGGAGGCAGTGGACAAATCCCCTCCCTCTCTTTCTTCCCCTTTCCCTTCTCCCCTTCCCTTCCTGGGCCAGATTAACCGTGGCACACCTGCCGCAGGGCCTCTGAGCTGGGCCTCAAAATTTCACTGTAATAATTTTTATATGTACGAAATATGCCAAAAATGAAAAGAGTTCCCAAACATTGAGATTTTAATTATTTAGAATCAATTTTCTACAGTTCTGGAAATCCTCGTTTACTTATGTAATTTTTTAGCGTGAATTTGTAGGACTTTCAAAATTTTGAGCTGGGTTTCATTTTTTTAATAAGACACCTTTGGGACTTTTTTTACATCTCCTTCTCATTCCAGCCCCACTACTTTCTCCTATCCACTCCCCTTTTTTCCCTTTTTTCTACAGTCCTGCTTTCCTCTCCGTATCCATTTAGGGTCATCGGGAAATTTGTCCAATGGCAGCTCTCCAGAAACCAGGAGGCAAGTGCCTCCTTTTACCTCATTGTGGCGATGGCCCTGATTGTGTGCGACGTGATTATGTGCCATTGCAAATGTCAACGTATTTAGTGTTTCTTTTAAACTGAAAGTTTTTGGCTTGCTGCTGGTGCAATTATAATTGTTTCATGTTTCCAGAAATCTGGGAGAACTTTTGACATGAAACCCGATTTTTATGTACATTTTTTCTGATGCCAGACTGTCAAATAAGCGACAATTACATTTCTGTACACCATGTTAAATGTGAGTGTAAAATGATATTTCTGGACTGTATAGTAAACGGTGCTTAAACATTCTATGTTGGCTCTTGATGTTGTCTTGCCTGAATAGAGAAACCATGATGTCAAACAATTTGAACTGTATGCGACAGTCGGCAGCTGGTGTGAGCAGTAGTTATTTACATTTATGAGTTGTTGCACTAGACAAAAAACTTCATAACTCCATACAATTCTGTTGCGGGTTCCAACGGAGAATAATGCGCACAAAGGTTTATTTGTGTGTTTATCACTAGTCTCGGTTACTAAACTGAAACTGTTACATTAAGAGAATTTACCAATTAGTTTAACAATAGTGAACCATTTGTTGATTTACTAAGTGTGGTTTATGCTGAGGTGCCTGTCAAACACCAATGAAGTGCACATAGACTTTATTTTGTTTCAGGTAACACAGACCATTAATATAAGACTATAGATCTGAATTGCACGGAACCGGGAGCCGAAGTGAGTTTAATTGGTAATTTTGTTACGAGTATTAAAAAAGTGTATGTGAGATGAAGGCTTAGAGGCTTTGCCTGTGCCTGTCGAATCTCTACGTCTAACGTCTACGTAATTCATTCAAGTAGCCTATCACCAGAACAAAGTAGAATAACTTCACCAGTGTTTTGTTAATGACAATTTGAATATAGTGCTATTACTAATCGAGCACTGCGTCATGCAATTTTATACTAGTTAACTTATTTAGCTAGAGCCATAATTACGACAGTGAAAGTAACCGTTCTCGTTCCCGCGACGACCAAAGCGCATCTCTAAACACACACACCGGAAGTAGTTTGCTGCGGAATTGCACGAACATGTCGGTAAACAAAGAAATGTTATTGAGGCCGTCAATGATGGAACCGGCTATCGTTTTAGGTGTCGAAGAGGCACCTAATGTCGATGCCACTGACGACTTCGACCCACTGGCTGGCGTCGTTGTGGATGTTGAGCTGGACATTCCGCCTGCACCGCCAGAAACAGAGTTAGTTGTTGTTGGCTGGTTACTTTGGCTACTGCTTGGTGTCATCACCCAGTTCATGCCGTAACCAGAGCTTTTGACGGCGCTCTCTTAGAAATGCACGTAACTAGGCAAAAGTCACTCACAGAAAATGTTACCTAACAATTAATCATTAATAGGTTAATAGTCACCAAAAACTCAAACTAACCCTAATCCTAACCCCAACACCCACTACTACCTATAGCTGTTCTATATAGCAGTGACGATCACTTCTACGACAGAGCCGCTTTTGACACCTGTCTTTCTCGACGCTTACTGTATGGGGAATTACTCAACGGTTGACGCCTTCCAAAATTGTGCTTTAAGGACCACGTTTACTATGTTCTCAACAAGTGCAACATTTCACTGTCTTACCTGGAGACGACGTCGAGCGACAGAAGCAAATGGAAAGATATCTGCAGCTGTGGTCTGGATGCATATCAACATGAGTCGGATCAGGCGCCTGAAGACCGACGTTCACGCTGGCATAATGCAGTCAACACCAGCACCAGCTGGTTGAAATTGTTCACACTGCAGCCGCATCTGTGCCTCCGAGTTTGGTCTCTGCAGACATCTTTGCATCCACACTTCTCGTCCTCCTCAACACTAGGGAATAGCATGCTGGTTGGCATTCCAGCCTACCTGCTGCGCATACTGCAATCAGCTCTGAAAGCTGCGGCACAGCTCATCTTCTGTCTCAGGCGCTCTGATCACATCACGGATGCACTCGTCAGTCTACATTGGCTGCGTGTACCAGAGCGAATTCAATTCGAGATAGCCATGTTGACATACAGAGTGACACAACACAGTACCTGGGGCCGTTTACCTCTACAGCTGATGTCCCTGATCGACGGGCACTGCGTTCTGCCAGAACCAATTGGCTGGTTGTGCCTCCATTTAGACTGTCCACCATTGGTAGCCGAGCTTTTCCAGTTGCCGCCACTCAAATCTGGAACTCTCTACCGGAACACATCATCTCAGCCCCCACAATGCAGTCCTTCAGGCATCACTTGAAAACGTTTTTACTGCAACAATCTTTCTGCCTGTGGCACTTTAGTGGACCTTGTAGTGATTTCAGTTACTTGAGCAACTCAAAAAAAATCACTGATTGGTTAAACACTCCTAGCAGCATGAACATCCTCGTCGAACTCTATGAACTACTAAGAGAGAGAGCAAGAGTTACTTAGTCTACTGCTTGGTGTCATCACCCAGTTAATGCCTCATCGTCTGCATTGTGCATTGTATAGAGTGATTGATGAAATCACTTACAGTTAGACTGGTGATCACTGATGCCTTAAGTACTGCAATAGCTAACCGTAACCTCAGTGCTAACCCTACCTTTTGATGATATCGTTTCATTCTATGTTGTTATACGTGCTATCAAATATGGTCTAATTTTTTACTAGAATGACTGTAACAGTAAACATTAAGCCTACATTAGTTGCTGGAATTAAATGTTTGTGCACAATGCACATACATTTCAGCTTACATTTGATAAAATGTTTTTTTATTTTTTTTTAATTCAAGATTTGCTTTAAAGCGTTTAGTAGACTGCATGTGTGGTGATACAAAATATGAATGTTATACTTATAGTGTTGATGATCATGGTGTAAATTTTTTTTAAATCCTTGCCACTGTGTGTATCTGATGGATCAGTTCCAGCCTGGATTTTCAGTCAACGTTTTAACATGTTACACGATCAGTTTGCCTTTGTTTGCAGATGGTATCATGGTCGTCTCGGTCGAAATGTTTCAGAGGATCGTCTCCAGGAGGTAAAACAGCCTGGCAGCTACTTGATACGAGAATCAGATCGAAAGCCAGGCTCATATGTCCTTTCGTTCTTTGGACAGAAAGGGGTGAACCACTTTCGGTTAGTCTAAACACAACTATCGACATTTTGTGTAGTTGTTGATTTTTTGCGAGTGTGATCGGTTAGAAGTTAGAACTTTGTTAATTTTTGGAAGGTATCAGGACAAGAAACAGCCCATCATTGTACACATAGTACACAAGAGGCTAAAATGAATGTTAACAGAAGTAATAAAATTACTAATAATGCTAAACAGTTCAAAAATGAAGCCTCAAAACACTAATAACTGTTAAAAACTACACATAAGTGAGCAACAAAGTGTTTACAGTGCAGCATGCAAGTGCAAGTGGATGTTGTTTTCGCTGTAGGTCTACATCTATAGTACATGTAGTCATGTGCTGTGGTGCATATGTGGATGTTAGTTTGTCAAAAATATTTTCATGATTTCATTACAGTGTTCTGATACACAGCTGTGACAGCGTTCTAACTAGTCTAACTAAAGAAAGCTGAGACCAGTGTAAAAAATATGTATATATATAGGCCTACCAATGTTTTTACAAAAACAATATATACTGAAAAAATTAATAATGCATGTTCACAAGATTATGACATGTACAAAACTCTATACAACATAATGCCATGTGCTCATTGCCATACGTGACACCTGACATTCTTTGCTACAGCACTTCAGTCCATGCAGTGGTACTTGTCCGACACATTGAGACGTTTTCGTGACGACAGCGTATCATGCGTTTTAGAATTACTGCCGTTTGTGGTGCGTACTACATTGGAGGTCGAGAATTCTGCTCGCTTTCACAACTAATTGGATACTATACTCAGTGTTCGGACTTGTTGAAAGGCGAGCGGCTGCAGACGCCCGTTCCTCCACCTGAGGTATCTGTGCTATGTACTCGATGAACGTAATGCAACTGTTCTCGTGCACTTTTTTGTCCTTTATTTCTCAGAAGATTATGCGGAAGGAAAAGCGACTGTTATTAGTCACTAAGCTTTAAGGAAACGTTTGAAAACCATCTTTTCAGTCATTCTTTCCAGAAATCTCCTTTAGTGCCTGTGCAGTGATGTCATCATTTTGGACACTGTTCGTTCTTTTTACTTACTTTCTTACCGTACTAGCATCTGTACTGTGTTGATTGGAGAAGGTGTGGTGAAACTAACGTGTTCTTGGTTCCACTATAAATAAGGTACCGGTACTTTACATTAGAAATTTTGATGACAGTGATAATATGGCAGTTTATATTTGTTCTGTTTGGTAATTCAGTTTAATCCATAAATATTGTAACATGAATTTCTTACTGCCTAAGCACTATGCAGGCATGAGAGCATTATGCTATATGTCCAGCAGAACAGAAATGCGCAGGTGATAGTGGAATTTCCATGTATCGAGGACTTGTATAATATGTCAGAAGATCATCTGACTAAAGAAGGGTATTTCCTGCCTGCAAGTACACAAGTATGCCAACCTGGGACTTGGTCAGCTTAGTGAAACGTTTACAGTAAAACAATACAATACAATGATAAAACTTGTATAGCGGTAGTGCCATAATAAGAATGCTACATTTGACAGGTGGTTGGTGCAGTATGCACTGACCATCATTGTCTTTTGCTTCATTTATTGGTACATTCAATACTGGGTCTTTTCTGTCACCAGTTTGACTCCGTGGAACTCTTTGGTGGATTGTTTCCCTGATCCAACACTCATTTCTGACAGTTTTAGGAAACTACTTCAAAATGGAATTATTTTGAGTCGTTAAACACACCTAGGCAGTGGAGATGCTTTATGATTCTCTATATAAGTTTGTGATTGACATTGACATTGACATTTCACACCAAACTATATATTGAATGGTTTTCCAGTTAATGACTGACAGTTTTATTTTATGTTGTTATACAGCCTGTCTATGACACCAAGAAAGTGATTGCCATTTTAACATACAATCAGATGCCAGAAACTGATGAATTAAGGTACGAGCTGCATAGTCATGAGCAATCTTCTACGAATCTTTTCTGACTTTAAACTGTTAACACATTTATACTGTTTTTAATTAATTATTAGTGATGTAACATTGTTAACTACATTGTAAGTTGACTGTGATGTGACTTTGTGGTTTAGTCAATATTTTCGAAGATGCTCTGCATTACGATAAAATATATAGAAAAATGCATCCACTGTAGCAGATGTTGTACAGAACAGTGCTCTTGAATGGCAGAAATTGAATTTTTATTAAACTGCTTTAATAAATCCGTCTGATGTTTACCAGCACTAAATGAAAATTTGGGCTGTTTGACTAGCTTTGTTCCTGGCGAGATATTCATTGTACGGAATGACATGGGCGATGGATGGCTGTGGGTGACGTCAAAGTCGACCGGCCTTAGTGGCATTGTCAACCGCGAGCTCGTCAAAGATTTGGTGAGTGTGACAGCTGAATATCTCCTTTGTATGCTTATGTAGTGGTTGTTTGGCAGTAGGACATTAATCGGACATACTAAAGAAACAGTGATATTCTGCACCTTCACCAAAATGTCGTATGTCATTTTACTTTCATTAGAAATGTCACTGTCACAGGTTCATATAAATTGACTACTTTTTAAAAACTATTTTTTTGGACTTTTGTATGCAGAAGTGTCCAAAAAGCTTTCAGTTTGTTCGCCGCCAGGGTCAGACTTTGTGGTCATTTCTTCCAGCTGCCTAAGTTCACAGCCACAGTATCGCCTTGTGCTACTGCCCAGTGACTCCGTTGACCATCACAGTCACCCTTGTGTTTCATTGCAGATATTTCACAGCTCTCGTTAATTTTCCCTGTCGGTATTGTTTGAGAGAAGTAACTGACTGTTCTTGTAAAGTACCCCTGCAACACTTTATTGCGCTCCAATCCTTTCTATAATAATAATAATAATAATAATAAAATCTCTAGATGTTCGGGCACGGGCAGGTTAAACATGAAGACTGAAATTGCTGGTGGTAGGAGTGTACTAGTAGTAGGAGCAGTAGCTTCGTGGGGGTGATAAAGTGGAACTTTACTGTCTATCTGTAGCAAGAAACAGTGCAGTAAGCCAGAATGGCTGCCAAAACGGAGTGTTCCCGTGATTCCCTTAGGTGCTGCTTGCTAAAGAATTTGGTGTTCACAGAATTTTCTGGTTTAAGTGCTGTAAAACATTTGTTTTTTTTGTTAATAAAACTTGAAGCACATAACACAAGTCACGGACATGGAACGTGTGCGTTGAAATGCTGGTTTCATGGATTGCTGCGAATGTGACGCGCGGCAACATTGGTGAACCTTTGTTGTCTGCTCAAAACATGAAAAAGATGTGAAGTTCAGCTGCGTGGATCCAGGAATTTTTGAAAGGGGGTCTGGGAAATGGAAATTGCCTATTGGGCCCACGGGGAAAGTCCCAGTGAAAATTTTGGGGGACAAAGTCCCTTGGAAGCTTAATCAAAATTTGTGATTAATGTACAAACTGTGACTTTCTTCTGCAGAAAATTTAGGCTTTAATGGCGGAGGAAGCAGATCTGACGTACTGGCTGTTAGATTGCTCTGTTATTTACAAGGAGGAGGACAGCTGGTCTGCCTGCCCTGAAACCGATTCTGATTCGCAAAGCCTTTATTAGCAGATAGGCCTAGTCATAGTCATTTTTGTATTGCTTTGTTGGTGACGTGTAGAATGGGAGTGTTGACCCTGTGGAGGCATATGACTGGTTTCATGGCAACATTACGAAAGAAGAGGCAGCTAGCAAACTTGCAAAAGGTGAAAGATTTATTTCGCAGTATAAAGGTGTAATTTGCGGTATATTGGTGCAGCTTTCATACAAAATGCAAGGTTTGACCCATTGTGTTTTAACCTCCTTGGCGGTATAATTTCAGCAGGTTTCTGTGCCGAAAGCGGTACGTTTCTGGAACCACTGCCTGCGTACGGTGGAGGGAGTGTGATGGTATCCAGGCTCCTGGGTTTAGCGTAGCTATAGGCTAATGAGTATCTAATGATGTGTCAGGGTTGCACTTGCTACTCTGACTTAGATGCAGATATGTGCAAACCATCTGCTTTCTCGCTCAGACAGCCAGCCGCGATCACTGTACCTAATATTATTGTACACAGCAGACATGGAACAAAGCGTGTCAGTTGACAAACTTCAAGTGTAGAGTAAAATAAACTATATGCACTGTCTGCCAGTCGCGTGTTTATTCCCTCATCGTCGAGTATTCAATCAATGCAATAAACATGTAACTATCGCAACAGGTGTCATCCTGTCGATATATTATTAGTGTTTTGCATAATGCATGCCATATTACAGCTGTGTTGTGGTCGAGCTGGCTGCCTATTCGTTGACATGTATGGGTGTAAGACAACGATAAGGAAGACGGTCACATAGGTGTCTGTTCTGGCAGACTATAATAGTGCATCACTTGTTGATAAGACAACTTCGTTTCATTTATTTACTTGATGCAGACATAAGGCCAACAGCAGACAAAAACACTGTATAAACTCACATATGTGAGTGGAATCGCGATGCTACCGGGGGACTGGCGCGATCGAGGCTGGTGGCGCGTTTGCCCGACACGGACGGATGCTAATGACCGCATATGGCCATGTCAAAGTGATTACTGCAGCGCTGTCCTGCATGGGGTGGTCGTGCAAGTTTTCTCTGGGTTATTGCTCTTTGCAAGTTACATCAAGCACAGGAAATCTCGGGGTTTCCGCCAAGGAGGTTAAAATTTACCGACCAGTCTCTTCAGTAGGCAATGACAAGAAAAGAAATTAGCAAAAATGTTGATGTTATATTTCACATATTTGGCCAGATGCTCCCTTGCGACTGATTTGTACAAATTTTTATACATATGTGCATCTCGTGGACGTAATCAAGTATTCTACAAACTTTTATCGTAATTGGTTAAGGGGTTTGTACTTTCTGAGTGGTCAAATTTTGACCATTCCCGTAGGAATGTGACAGCCATTAATACAGGTCTTGAACTACTATTCGGCCTGTGAATGTGCCTTGGGCCAATCTGTTAGCTTCAACATTGCTAACACTAACCTGGAGTGTAGTATAGAACAGTACAAACGTAACCACCCAACATGAAAACTCACTGTGAGTTTGCTGCAGCCTTTATGTTACTGAATGATGTGCTATGGCAGCTGGCCCTCACAGTTGGCTGGTCCGGCCAAGCGACACCACCGAAGGCGACTTCTCCATATTTTTCTACTGCAACATGGCCGTTCAGCGGTTTAAAATTCACAAGTCTGGACATCAGTATTCGATGGGCGGCCGATTGTTTGACAGGTCTGGCTTCTGCTTGTTACGTCTGTGTTCCTGTTGTTGCATTTGTGGAAAAAAGAGGAGTCTATTTTTTGGTATCGTTCTACTGTAGAAATGCTAATGGGAATTTTGATAATTGATGTCACTTGTGCACTGCTTGTTATATGTTGTACCAGGTAATGATTTTTTGTCTCTTAAAGTTAATGATTTACTACAGGTTGCTGATAAAACTATAATTATTACAGCCACTTCTAAGTGTCTGAGTTTTATTGGCATTTCGTGTCATGGTAAGCCAATGTACGATAAGCTGCATATTAATTACAGTTTCTTTTTCATAGTCTCTGTTGTTTGTTGAACCTTTTTCACTTGTTTCACTTTCATAAATGCATAACTTGAGCATTCATTCAATTTTTCATAGACAGTTGACATCATAGGCTATGTAATTCAGTTTGCCCACAATGACTATGAGCCAATTTGTGCTTCGGCATTTATAATATGAAATACATGTAAAAAAAACTTCCAGTTTAAAACGTTCTAATGGTGACACGGCCTACATCACAAGGTGCTATTACTTTTGCAGCACGTCACCAAAATGTCTGCCTGCTCCTAATTTATAAAAAATATTTGTTGATTGATTTTTGAATTTTGCTGTTTTACTTATGTGATATAGGCCCCGTTTTAAACTGGAAGTTTATTACATTTATATTTGCTGTTGTATTACATTGCCATGACTTAATTTTTGAGAGTCTAACGGAAGCATTTGACTCATGCACTTGAACTCAAAATTAATAAGACATTCATCACTAGAATCCCGTGTTAAAAGTGTGACGATTTTTCAATGCTTTATGAGTTGCGATATTGTTAATTTCACGCCGTATAAAACCGTTTTAATCACCGTGTTTAGCTACTGCAGTTTGCTATAAAACAATGAAGTTGTAGAGACAGGGTACCATGTTCGGCGACATTTATGCACATTTTCACTGCACATTCACAGAAACAGCTATACTTGTGTGCTTCTGGCAAAAATCTGACCCTGTCATTCACTCTGGCGATCTCATTGTCCTATAATAGGGGGAATAACTCCTATTTAGTCATACATTTTCCTGGTGATTTGACAATTTCTTTGGTGTGCATGCACCAAAATATTATTAATTCTGTTTCCGGTCTAAAACTGCCATCACGGTTGTGTTCATTGATCATGATTTTCTATAATGGGAACAAAATTTCGGCGATACGATAAGCGATTAAGAGACTTTTAGACATATTTTCACTGTGCATGTGCAGAAATGGCTATTTAGGAGCTTCCGGTCAAAAAACTGACCTCACCAGTCATAACCTTGACTTCCTATTAAATGGGCATATTTCCACTATTGGATGACGCTTGTCGCAACAATTGGTTGTTTTAGTGCTTAAACCTTGTGGCCTTGACCTTTTGACATTGACAGTGTCTCATATACTAAGCTTTATAGGTCCAGCCTGCAGAAGCGGTTTTCGGTCGCAAACAACGCTAGTCAAAGTGAGTCCTCAAAATGGCGGTATTCTTAAATTTAAGAGTCTGAATATTAAGCGTCATCATCGGGACCCCCAAAAAGGCACATCTTTCGCTCGAACAACATCTTTTGATGTATTTTTTCATAAAATCCGTTTTGGGATGTAGTCTTGAGCGAGTTGCAAGAACTCCAAAAAACGTGAAAAACCAGGCATCCAGAAGTGGTGCAAAATGTATGAGGAGCAGAAATACTTTAAGGGAGCACAATAAAATTTAGCGCACTGGATAATGTCAGTGATGTAATAATGCGTGCCAACTATGGTGAAGATAGGTTAAGGGGTTTTGGTGTGGCGAGGGGGTCGAATTTTTGGCATTTTCATTGACTTGCTTCATCGCCATTACAACACTCTTGCACTACTGTTTGTGTGTGTGATATGCTGTTAGTAATTTGTAGAAAGTTGCGTTGCTCCAAGATTTTTCACTGTTCTGTCACTTTCGGTAATGCATTCATGTAATGTATCTGTTTTGTTTGATATGTGTTGTTAGTAATTTGCTGCTTTTGGTCTGTTTGGCGGCATGAAAGCTGCTAAAAAACTGAAAAAATATACCAGAAGCAGTTTTTTATGCAGTTATTACCCAGTCCTTTAGACATGGCTCGTTCTTGACTACGGATGTAGGAGTTTTCAGTGTGAGACATCTGTCAGTGACAGCACTGCCCTAGCTTTTTTGATTTTAGTATATCTTCGCTAAGTTTGCGCTGTGTTTTGAAACCTCCGACTTTTTAATTTGCAGCGTTGCAGAGATCGTGGAACGGTACCAAAAAGAACAGATTGTTGAAGGGCATGTTCTTTGTACACCTGTTGTGAAGGTATATTTTGTATCTATTCTGTTGAGAGGATTACATCACATTGTATTATTGTTTTGCTGATATTGTGGTAGTCTGATATTAGGAGTCCTTTACCACCCGACTATTTTCACGTTCATTGTTATAATGTTGCAAGTATTTAACCTAGCATCCTTCATGTTCTGACAAAAGTGCTGCTTGGCATGGAAAAATTGCAACTGTTTCTAATGCTATTTCTACCAGATGTTGAGAAATATTTTAGTGAGATGATCTGATAATTTTTGTATGCTGTAAAATTGCTGAACGAGTGTATACATAGTTTTTCATCAGTTTTTAAAAGGTTGTATTTTGTCTTTGCCATTTCCGCCTTTAAAATGACCTATATTGTGTTGGTGGGGTGTTAAACTCTATTCACTGACAGATATACTATTGGAAATCATTGAGATGCAGAGTACACTGGTGTCTAGAGTCTCGGGGTGTTATTGCCTCTGCTATTTGTATATTTGTCATTGTTATTTCATTATTAAGTTATTTTGTGCTCGCCTACAATGAACGAAACCAGCCAGGCATTACTCAGTCACTGAAAGTTAAAAAAATTACAGGATAATAAAATAAAATGTTAAAACAGTGAGTTTTTGAAGATGACACGCAGTATGTACTGTAGTAGTTGCTGTACACATGAGTTTGAGAAGTGTATGTCAGATGATGCACAATGTTGCATGCACACGTAGTACTGGGATTGGTAGAATATGTATGGTCATCTCTTTCCTGACAGAGGGTCGTTAGAGGTGACTAAATTGGGGTTAGCTTGCGTTTATTGTGTTTAGTTGTTTAGGTTTATTGAGTTTTATTGATTTGTGCATTTTTCGGTGTCATGTGGTTTTGTTTGTTAGTACGTTAGCCAAGTGATTGGCTGGGAAGACTACTCTCATGATATCTTCGGTGTCGTAGAAAATGCCCTCATTGCTTCCCCTACAAATACCTGATTGAAGAGTTGTTTAGTGTAATGGCTTCATTTTCTATATTTCCAACACACAAGATTTTCAACTTTCTCGGTAAATTTCTCTTGCTAAACTGCAACATAGTTATCAAAATCGCAATATAGCCTATTTGTGCTGCAGTGCCATTAAATCCCAATCAACCAATTCAATCAGTTAATGAATTAAACAGTGTTGCATGTTCGAACATGTGGATGTTGACGTATAGCTTCATCCGTTGGCTCCGTGCAATGACGCCGCTAATCAGATCTACCAGTCCATGCGTCAGTCGAACGGCTCCAATTTTTTCTTGAACCGGAAAGACACAATCGTCATCAATGGATACCTGAACAAGAAAAGTGTGTGAACTTTTAAATTGCTTTGCTTTGTTTATTAGTTTTTGAACAGTCACTGCAATATAGATCTCTTTTGAAGATTTTTTGGAATGTTGGTATGGTCGTCTTCAGGTCAAGATGCCTGTGCTGATGAATTAAAGGCAAAATTAAAGGTACTTATATAATGCTGCAAGCCAAATATGCTGCCTCATTGGTTCTATGCATCACAGACCTGGCTGGTGTTCCATTCAGAGTAGGCTGCGGTCCAATCCTGCACTCATGGACTTTGGCATTAGTCTGCTGTTTTAATGTTCTTCACCCCCTTAATCCATGCAGTTACATGGATTAATTCTCATTTACCAACCTCAGTGGGATGGAAGACTTGAGTTTGCCAAGTTGGTTGATCCATAGCGGGCACTGTACTCAGAAAGTGGTCACCTGTCATCCATAGATTGTGCTGAGGTCTGGGAAAGTCTGCCGGCCGAAGACTGACGTTCTAACCACTAAGCTATGCCGCTATCTGAGATGTACCATTTACAATGTTTGAGCACTGAAGTTCACTAATTTCATACATCTTGTAGTCTCCGCATCATTTACTTTGCTTTTATAGTTATGTGGTTTTTAGTTAATTTTTTTAGTTAATCATTTGATTTTTAACATTTTGTTCTCAGTGTTTCAGTAGTATTTCCGTGTGCTGGCTTTTTAAAGTTAACTAAATTGTAGAACTATGCAGCAGGTTATTAAGTTATCTCCAATGTGGTCAGTACCATTACTGTGCTCTGGTAGCATCTTTAACTGTCAGTTCAAGTACCATATCTTTTAGCTGACTGTTCAGACGCTGTTTGACATCTGACACGTTCCTGTCATTGTTTGTTGTCGCAGGTCAAAGAACAAAAAAATGGAAATCACTGTATTTTGTCTTGAATGCTTCTGAACAACAGTTGTATTACTTTGACAATCAAAAGGTAATGCAGGCTCAGTATTCCGGCGCTTACCGTTTCTGTCTGACATGTTGTGTGATATATAAAAATGTTGTATCTAGTGTCATTGTTTGCTGAAGAACAAATATATTTGTGCCAGTTTTGTGACTGTTAGCGTTGGTAATGTTGTATATTTGCTCGAATACAGACCAAAATGTATGTGATGATTATGAATTATCGGCATGAACACTGATATATGCCAAAAATTTTCTTCTGTCCTTTACCATGTGCCACTGTTTATCGCACACAGCAGGTACTGATACTCAGATGGCAGTTAGAAGAACTTGTGCCACGTCAATAGGTGGTGATGTTGAGAACACATACGAAAAATACAACCAGAGCCTTCTCCCCCATGAAATGATACTGATCCTTTCTTAATTATGCACTTGGCCATTGGCAAGAAAAATCATAGACATCCATACCCTCAGTGTTTTTACATTTGTCCTTGTTCCCAAAGACATCATTTTTATTTTATATATATATTTATCTCACTGGTGCTAACTTTTTTTTTACAATAACTATACTTTTTTACAGGCATGGTGTGCTGAAAGTGCCATTAAATCCCAGTAATGCTTCATAAGTACACTGTATATGGATTGTAATTGATTTGGTAAATTTTTAATTCATAAATTTAGCTCGTGCTACAAGTGTGCATTGAAATAAACTTACTATCTTCCATGTGTTGCATATACTGGATAATGTGTATTGTATATTGTAGCGTTCAAAGCCGAAAGGTCTCATAGATCTGACATACAGTTCACTGTACCCAGTTCATGACAGTCTGTTTGGCAGGTGTGAAATAACTCTGATTTATGCGTATAAATCTCTGAATAAAAGATCACTTCAGTTCATTTTTTATCATAATTTCTGTATTTTATTGTAGTACCGTGTTTCATCGTTGTACTATAGATCTGTTACCATGCTGCAGTATTGTCTAGGTTAAGAACAAACGGAGAGCTAAACAGGCACAGTGTGCGAATCATTGGTGTTCATGGTATTGTGGCTCCAGCTGTTGCTTAGCTGATCAAAGCCGCCCTATGGGTCATATGGCTCTGGGAGGGTATTTTACCATTTTACCTGCTGTAGTTGATGGTGGATAATTGCCAGTATTAACTGCCATTTTTTCCTGCAGTGAAACAAGCTGGTCTCTACTCGTTATTGACTGTTTTATAATTGCAGGCCAAACTGCTTGCAAATAATTCTGCGCGGTCTGAATCAGGTCTCGTATTACTACATATGTGCCGACAATCCTGAC
>Ga0056115_1000514_pt1 | contig 17391 bp, 12 predicted proteins | sample WorMetOlspDAHAB1_FD_77007 | JGI IMG/M metagenome (GOLD analysis project Ga0056115, IMG submission 77007) | Marine gutless worms symbiont microbial communities from Max Planck institute for Marine Microbiology, Germany - Olavius sp. DAHAB.1 ...
TAAATATCCGTCCAGGGGTGTAGGCTGTAGCCTTATTGAAGAACCCAAAAAACGAACATACTAGTCACCCCAAAAGCACGGCAAAATCACGTATTTGGGGAACAGAAACCCCTAAACCGATCGATACAAAATTTTGCATGCCCGCCGTCCAGGACGTAATCACGCCTGCCAATTTTTGTGAAGATCGGTTAAGGGGTTTTGGTGTGGCGAGGGGTCGAATTTTGGCCTTTTCCATCGACTTGCTTAGTCGCCTTTAAAACACTCTCGCACTACCGTGCGAGTGTGTGATGTGTACTGTACACAGTCGTCGATCGTCATTCATTGTAAGAACGCGAGATGGAGCACAAGCCGTATTGTTGCGACGACAGTCGAGATTTGTACGAAGAATACTATTCTCGACAAAACGGTGACAAAATACCGGTTTTCGCGGGTCGCAAAGTACAGCGAGGTCACGGTCTGGATAGTATCTTGGGAGGATTCTTTCGTCGACTCGTGCTGCCGTTCATTAGGACACACGGCACGCGTATGCTGGCAAATGCTTTCATAACTTGCATAGAGGTGGCGTCCGATCTCTTACTGTGCAGCCTGTTTTACCAAGTGGATATTACGCTGAATGGAACTCGAAAACTTTTTTTATAATTTTCTTTGGCTTAGTGCGACTTCCCACGTCGGAGTTCGGGCATGCCGACGTCATGATGGGGGAGCTTCGGCTCGATTATTATGTTGGGTATCCTGATAGCGTATAGCTTCCGTCCGAATTTTCCATGACTGTGTCAATGGGTCGTCGAGCTAGAGATACGAGATTAGACACGAATTGTGCTTCCAATTGAGTTCGGTCTATACTAATTCGGAACCTATAGTTCGGTAGTTCGGCTATTTAATCTAGTTCGGTCATTAACTTGAATTCAGTGAACAACCAATTCTGAACATAGTTCGGCACATCAGATCTATCCAGTTCGGCGAAGAAGAGTCGAGCATCCAGTTCAGTCATTTTCGACGCTCGGATGGAAATGGAAATGGAACAATTCGGTTGGACTAGTTCGGTTGGATCATTCGGTTATATCTTTCGGTAGATATCGGAATTAGTTATTGAAACGAACATGCACGGACATGTTAGATGTGGTCAACTGTCGGCCAGACGCCGAATGAATGAAGACCGAAAGACATGGCCTAGAGGGGTGACGTCGGAACGTACCCACAAGAGGGATTTTTACTTAAAACGTATTAATTCGATTTCTTGAGTTTTCGACCCTCACCACTGTCGTCCCTTGACCGGTTTGATTTTCCCGTTCGGCTTCAAAGAGTCGAACTATTAAATTCGACATCATTTCTGATTGAACCATTTTCGGTCATTCGTCACTAATATTTAAGTGAAAAGATCATTGATCATTCAGTAACTACGCGAACTTTGTTTGGATGTCGTCCAAATGCTTCGGTGGACGGATCGTTTGCGTCGGCTTGTACCGTAGTAGAACATATCAAGTTCTGTGTGCAGTTATCGGCCTTCAAAATTAGACGCCAACTCCAGGTATTTGCGCACGACCTGCATCACTTGATCAGACATCAACGCTGCCTCCAGTTCTTGATAACGCACAAACCGAGGACACTGTAGTATTCTGTGGTTGAACTGCTGACTGGCAACATCTTCACATATATTCACGTATATCAGTTGGCTGATATGCCTCTGTAGGTCCGCTGCATGGTGGTTTTTTTCTGTCGAGCAAGTGACAACGTATCAAGCCCCCAGTTCTTTTCCTATTGTCTCAACTGTGGTGAAAACATCGTAAAAAAATTTTCTTGCATGTTCTGCCGACGCATCTTCAAACGCTCTTGCAACCTCCATCAATCATTCTTGTCGATTTCGCTGATCTGTTCAGTGATTCAAGTCATTCCATAATAGTTTGAGCCATAATCAAGGACATCATAGTGACAGGATCTTGGAACCACCGAATAAAAGCAGCCAGATATTTCGCTGTTATACGAGCAGACTATGAATTCTCGAGTGTTTTCAGAATTACTATATACTGAGCAAGGACGACTTCATAGTGTTGTACACGAAAACGGTTTGATGTTCGCACCTGCGCTGTTGATGCAGTGAAACTGTCTGAGTCATTGCTATTTTCCTAAATATAGATTTAAATTTTCCTAAAGCGTTACATACGCCAAAGTCGTTGACGACGCATCACGAACCATTGGTGACGCCACTGCACTGACGACAATAAAAACGTTACAAAATAACACAGCAAACAATGCATTAGGAAGCATAAACTTTCTGTGATATTCACGATCTACGAATCAGTTAAGCTAAAATGGCTGATCAACGGTTGATTGTACTGCAGTTTGTACTCACTGTACCCTCCACTTTTCGTAAGTGGATTTGTACCCCCAATTCCAGTGGTGGCGCCGCCCATGCATGTAAGTAAATACATTTATATAGCGCCAAGGTCGTGAATGAATACATGTACCACGAATGTGGTGAATGCATAGTAATATGTTATTGCCTTTGTATTACAAATTGAAGTAAACAACTACAAAAACATCATGTTACCACAATGTTTCATACACAGTGTCATACGCAAAACATGCCAAAACAACAGCAGTGTCTATCACACAATACGTATGTCGGCGTGGCACTCATAAGTATAGAATGAACAAACGCGTCACAGGTCTACAAACAGTAACTGACGTCACAACATTAGGTCACGCATAGAATATTTGTAGTATTTAACACCCATGTTTGATATTATAATATTGCTTTGCAACTTTAATTTGACTAAAAATATAATCTCATTGGCAGTAGTATGTACGTCCTGTGACATTTCTATTGATAGTTTCATAGGGGATGTATTTTGGGCCACTGTATCATTTTATTCATCAGTTTGCAACCTGTTCGCCTGTGTCTTTTCCGTAATTATACTGTCGCCCATTTGTCAGTTTCACAATGTTCAGGCTGCATTTCCGCGGCCGTATTTCCTCTGCCCAGACCACTCGCTGTTTTCGAGCGTCGGCTTACAACATTGGATAGACTGTATGAAGTTTTTTTTTCTATAATAATATTTGCGGTTTTAGTAAAGTATAACGACGTTAACAACAGGCAATTTCACTGCATTAAATATGGTTAATGACATTACAGCCAGTTCACCTCTGGGTGTATCGGCTAACGTAATATGAGTCACGTCACAGGGGCCTCGGGTGAATATGTACACCAGCTTGAGGTGTTTGCAATACTAAAATACGTGGTCATAAAGCCTATAATTTTTGGCGTCGTCGCTAGGCAACCGGCGTAGCAATGGCACTCAGTTTGTACCCAAATAGTTGTTCGTGGGCTTAAATGTTACCAGCCAAGTATGAAGTGGATACGATCACCCAGCACTTAGTTAAGATACATTTCAGAAGTAAACATTGTGTCACTGTGACCTTCACCGTTGATCAATTTTCCCGAACATTGGGTCACGTGACCGGGAGCTCCTGCTGCATATATGTGCTTATTATTAAGTTTATAGGCTTTGCGTTATTGAAATGTGCAGCCGTAAAATGCTGATTTTAGGGTCCCGTTGCTTCGCAAACGGCAACCATTTTGTGCTCCACTCTGCGGGGTCGACCTCGTCTTCGACCCCGAGAATAAATATGAAAGGACCACGTCGCACTGTGTTGTCGCGCATTTTAGCTGTATACATGTAATATGATGTATATTATGTGCCCGTGTGACCTTGACCTTTTGACCTTGGAGTCATGTCACGTGATGCCACTTGTGTGGGCAAAGCCTTTGCCAAGTGTGAACTGGATATGACTTACCGTTCCAGTGTTACGATGAGAAAAATTCCTTTTTACCGCCAGCAGTCCTAATTTTACCTTTTTCTGATGTGGGAGGAAATGGGATAAAATATGTCATCTTTCTAACACCCAAAAGACACTTTATTGGCAGGAACTACGTATACTGACGTATTGTGCGTATTTGGGATGTCTCCAAAGATGCGACCTGTGGGCGTGACGGTGTCAGTGTACTGCTGAGCAATATCACCTTATAGCGACACACTTGTAGTATTATAACAAACGTTCTCCTGTCAGACAGTGAAATAAGTTTGAAAATCGGTCAATATTCGATGAAGTTAAGGCGTATAAAAGTGTGCCAGTATAAAAGTGGGCCAGTTTCTTTGCCACCCTGTATAGTATTGCACGCAAGTGAGTGTTTGCCAAACACAAGTACAATACAGGGTGGCCCAAAAATTGGTACATTTTTGTACGCCTTAAAACTATGACCTATTTTCAAACTTTTTTTCACTGTGAGAATCGGGAGAAAATTTGTAGTCAGTGTCTTCAAAGCAACAATCGAAAACAAGACGACTTTTGTAACAACACATTTTAAGAGTACGCCGTCCATCAGCAAGACGTTTATGTAAAAACTGCAGGATGTGACAGTTACTTTAGACAATAACTGAGACAGTAACTGTTTCCTGTTGTTAATAGTATTATTACAAAGTTTTTCTGATTGTGAAGAACATGGGCCCTAAGGCAAGACAATGGTATATGACGCTGTATTATGGCACAAGGGACTCGTTGGATTGTCAACACAATCTCATTGTTTTAAAAGACGGACGTTTCCGAGTTCACAGCGGTAATAAATGCAGCTCCTGGATTACCACAAGGATCAGTTCTCTCTGCAAGCCTGTTTAACATCTACATCAATGACCTACCGCTTACCGTTTCACGGACGCTCATTTATGCTGACGACAATTTTGCCTGGGAACACAAAGTTAGAAAAGTTGCTGCACAAAACAACCTTCTCAGTCTACTGGCAGGATCATCTTGGGCCGCCTCAGTTGCAACGCTAAGAAGATCGGCTCTGACGCTCTGTTACTCTACAGCGGATACTGCGCACCAGTGTGGTCAAGATCTTCGCATACTAAACTGATTGATATCCAGCTGAATGAAACTATTCGCATAATCTCTGGTACGTTGCAGTAAACTCCATTTCCTTGGCTTCCAGTACTTAGTCATATTCCTCTTCCATATCCCCGACGTGAAGATGCAGTATCCAAATTGTTCAACAAAGGAATTCAGCGATCATCTACCACTTTTCAGTGACGTTACTGATCACCTAACACTTCGACTTCCAACAAGGCATCTTTTCTGGAGGGTAAATCCAGCAGCTGACACAACTGCTTCAGTGTCATCCAGCTTCGGCGACATTCAGACAGTGTCATATATTGTTGATTCCTGCCTGCTGACTAAACTCGACGGTGGTCTACGACGTCTACACACTGCAGACAAAGCTGCTGTTGATTGGCTGACGTCATAAGGCACATAGAAGCATACGAAACTTTGTGCGTTTGTTGAAAATTCTAAATACTCAAATACTAACATACTAACAAAATAATTCTAAAAACTTACATCTTAAACATATGATATGATGTTGTATTCATCCAGAATACGTACGATTTTCGCTATCTACAAGTGCCGCATGATGTCAGGAGACGGTTGGAAAAGAACGGCGTTCAAGTTCCGCCTTTGTTCGCCTTGAATGTAAGCTATAGTTCTATATTGATGTATCCTTCAAGAATAGAACTAAATTTTCTGATTGTGTAAACACCGGAACGAAGAGTGGGGGGAACATGTCCGGTACAAAGCGCCGGAAATTTTTTTGTCGTGCCTCTCCATTTTAAAGTGCCCTTAAATGGAGGCGTGTCACAATCTTGTTATAATAGTAGTAATAATACTAATACGAAATTTATAAAAGGTCATAATGCCGTTAGGCGGCTACAGAGGCGCTGGCGGAACAGCAGATCTCGTCCAATTTATGTCCAGTTCATTCAAATATTTGGCCTGTCACCGCATCTCTACGCCGACGATACCAGAGTCCTGCGGTCCTGTGCACCATCAGTTTTGGAGTTATTTTTGATCGCAGATTTCGGAGTGTGTGGATACCGTTGCGGCGTGGATGAAGTCAAACAGGCTATAGTTAAATCCAGGCAAGACCGAGGTCCTATAGTGTACAACAAGCCGCCATTATCGTCATCAGCTGCCATCGACAGATGATAGATGTCGTTCCAGTCACAGAACAAAACGTCCGTCACCTCGGTATCTATATCGACAGCTACCTTTCCATGCGGACGCATGTTCAGCGAACGACGTCGAGCTGCTTCGCTGCCCTCCGCCAGCTACGTCAGATCCGTTGATTGGTACCGACGGCCACATTCCATACGCTGACGGTCGCTCTTGTCTTGTCTGGACTACGGGAACTGCACGCTGGTTGGCATTCCACCTTACCTCATGCACAGGCTTCAGTGAACTCTGTACGCTCCGGCACTGCTCATCTTCCATCTCACTTGTCAGTTTACATTGGCTGCGTGTACTGGAGCGAATACAATTCAGAGTTCCTTCACAGTGACGCACCACGGTATTTACTGCTGCTTTGGCCTTACCTTTAAAGACTGTGGTTAAACGCCACAATAACGCCACGTCCCTTAAAAAGTTATAGTTTAGTTAAACGGTTTATATCAGTGAGTTTGTTAAAAAAAGTTACGTTCTGGGAATGAAAACATCCTGGAGAACTGGTACATATCCTATTCAGCGACAGCGAACCCCTTTGTCTAGCATTACCTTTTGTTCACAATGGCCTAAAAGGGACGGAACCAGCTCCTAACCCACAGTAATGGAGGGCGCAAAAAACTCGAAGGGGGCTCATTTAAGTTTGTTACGCCAGCGACAAAAAAATAATGGGAATGACTGTCCGAGGTAAAAAAAACATATAGGGCCTACATATAAATCATGCAGCATAAAAAACATAAAAAGACAAACGCAAGGCCCAACTGGGCTGATTGAACTGTTTTTGTTAACTGTGCTCATAGAAGAAGTAGCACATTGGCAATATAAAACATTTCTGATGATGGATGTTAACAAGGACTCAAGGACAAGGACCAAGGACTTGAGTTCAAGGACCGATGAACCAGGACCGTGACGTGGTTGTGCCACTTATGGGAGTCTTGATGACCCGGAGGGCTGTTTGGTTGGAATTTGTTTATCCAACATTCAGGCTGACGGCGAGAGACTGCTAACTAACACTGTTTCAAGCCTGCAGCAGGTTTAGGGCGTGGAGTCAAACTCCGCTAATGGCCAGCTGTTCACCCTGTATCCTGGCGAAGGCAGGGGGCATAGGCCTACTATTGCTAATAAATTCATAATGGCAAGCACAAAAAATCAAGGCCCCAGTACCCGGCGGAAGGGGGTACTAATATACTTAGGGACCCAGCTACTAGCGTTGCGGCACAAGGCACTGGTGGTGGTCTGGCTACTTGTGACACTACTCAGTGTTTGCACGGAGGACACTCTGAGTCGATTTGCTACTAGTGTTTCTTTTGGAGGGACCGTACTGGGAAGTGACACTTCAGCTGGCCAGTCACAACTGGCGGCTAAGAAAAAACGTCGGCCTGTCAAACGACGAATTGATAAAACTGCCTCATGTGATGCAGCAGGAACTGGCGGTACTCCAGCAGCTGCTGCTGTTGAGGAAGCTCAGGCTGGAGGCGGGGATGTTGCCAGCCGAACCATCTCCTTGGACTCGGATGAACCAATGATTGAATCGAATTCTAATCATGGGGATTCTGAGGAAGAGGTGCTATCTTCTGGGTCCTCCTCTCACGAGGGGACGGCTAAGGTCGGCATGGCTCTTCTCCCTGCCCGGCTGAAGCCCCTACCAGTGGCACTGCAGGTGCTACCGCTGGGCGTAAACGCAAGACTGAGGTGGGACCGACTCCACCTCAGTCTCAGCGTAAAAAGCCAAGTCAACACGGTTCTACTTTCAAGCAGGCTGAGGAGGATGACCTGCTTGGGGTTGTTCTGGGTTCAGGACAACCCTTACAAAAAGCTCACAATGACACAAACAAATTATATTCGGAACGAGCTGATAAAACATCCAAAAGCGATAATAGACCAATAGTATAAGGTCATTCCTCACTTCTATGAAGGTGGCCTGAAACACGGCAGATATCTGTCTGTCTTGCATATTCCTACACATGGGTGGAGCGCGTCGTGAATTCGTTAGAGCTTTCAGACACGAATACTCAGTCTCCTTTGCGACTTGTGAATCCTTCACAGATTCCTCAGCTGCAGCGAGCTAGAGTGTATATCTCTGGGCATCTAAAAGATGATCTACGAATGGATGACGTCGTGGTCGGTCGACGGTGCCCAGGTTTCTAAAACTGTTGACTGCACAGACCCGTGGTCTCCACACGGAGAGATGGATGGTGAGACATCAGCAAACTACAGCTCATGGCCAACTCCTCGTATGGGTATTGACCATGAATCGGCAGCAGCATGAATCGGCAGCAGCGATTGAAGCTGCATTTTCCAGCTTTTCTGTGGAATAAACCGCGTGACATTTAGGGTGTCACGCGGCACTTCCCATAGTGGGGCAAATACATAGCTATGCGGCGTCGGAGAAATCTGGCCTAACTAAACAGTGAAATTTCATACAGTGGGGCTCCCGTTGTGTTTTCTGAAGCGTTGAGGTGATCACGCTTTATTTATTTCTCAGAAGCCTGATGGAATCTTTTATAACCTTACCGGTTGGTTTTGGGGTAGTGCATTGGACCCGCATTGAAGGTCTCCGCGCAGGATGGGGCTTGAAGTCGACCGACGACAGCATCATCCTCCCCGAAGAAAAGGTCTTTACCTTTTTTCTTTTCAATCACTTGGCGAAGTGTTGGATCGCTTATCGACGTTCGTTGACGCCATTGTGCTCGCTGTCGATGTAAACATTCGCCTAGAGCACATGTCTGAACCACAGTCCGCATTGGCGTAGAATTGGTACAAGATTTTTGGAGGGACGAGGTCGGCGCATTAGCGCCGAAAAAATGTTTTTGCCGTCTCCAAAATGCGACGAAAAAAATTTTTTTTTGGGGGGACGGCGAGAGACTCATCAAACTCCCTAGGTCTCACTATCTCTTGGAACTAAATGTTGGCTCAGTATTTCTGTATATAGACGTTGTATATAGTACCATATGCTCTATCCTTTAACGCCTGATTTGGGACTGTTATGACAGACGTGATTTTGTCTTTAAAAATAACAGACTGGAAACCAACCTTTCACATTTTTAGACAGTCTTCGTAGCTAATACCAAAGATTACAAGACAGCGGTAATGCTATGTTAAATAGTATGTGCCTGTATCACAAGTTCGCACGGTAGTGCGAGAGTGTTGTAAAGGGTAAAGGGGACGAAGCCAGTCAGTGGAAAAGGCCAAAATTCGACCCCTCGCGACGCAAAAACCCGTTAGCCAATCTTCACAAAAATTGGCACGCTTGATTATGTTATGGTTGGCACGTGACATGCAAAATTTCATCACGGTCCGTTGTAATATTAACGACATTATGCCGCCGCCTAACCATGACATCATTGGCATTGGCATCTCCGACCATCGTCTGCTGCGTTATTCTTCGTGTCTACTGCTCCCATCACCAACTCGCAGGTCGTTGGAGATGTTTCGATCTTGACAAGTTCCACCTAGTTCGACCTTGTGGCGATCCTTTGACCGTGCACCGCCGGTCAGCATCGGTTGCTGTTGTTCCTGCTGCTACTGCTGACGGCTCCGCACCTCGGTGCACTGCTGCACGTGCTGGTTGTTAACTCCGTCTCTTCACCCCTGTCACCCTACCAGAGGTGTCAGAGATGTTGCGAGCACTGCCTGACAAGCAGTGCTTATCAGATCCGATGCCAACACATGTACTGAAGTCGAGCGTTGACATCTTGGCGCCGTTCCTGAGCCGGCTGTTTTGTTGGTCTCTTGAGCATGGTGTCGTCCCGCTGAAAATGAAAACTGCGCACATCACGCCGACACTGAAGAAGGCTGATTTGGATCCGGCTGATGCTGTCATATCGCCCGATCTCGAGTTTGTCCGTACTGTCCAAACTGCTTGAAAGTCTGGTTTGAAGCATCTTGTGACATATTTCAGGAACAACAGACTTCTACCAGATCGACAGTTCTGCATACAGGACGGAAACGGTCGTGTTCAGGGTCTGTTCATCGACTACCAGTTCATCGCCGTCGGCAGTTCTGTACGGTGTCCCACAGGGTTCGGTCCTTGGACCGATTCTGTTCCTCCTGTACACTGCAGACTTGCTGCAGCTAGTTTATTCGTCACCATCTTCATCCTCGTGTTTACGCAGACGACACAAAGACAGACATACTACAGAAACGCATGTCCGTCTGCGTTGATGAGGTGTCGTTGTGGATGGCTTCTAACCGACTACTGCTCAACCCCTCCAAGACTGAGGTGCTGTGGTGCTCATATGCTCGACGTCAACACCAGATCACAACTAGATCAATACGCATCGGCAACACGTCAAACTGACCGTCTGTGGTTCTGTGTTTTACATTGACGGTGATCTCACGATCAGTGCCTACATCACTAAACCGTCACCTGTTTGGCAGCACTCCGGCAGATACGTAACGTGCGGGTTCTCTGACACGCGAAGCTCTATTCACTCTGCTCCGTGCACTTGAAGACACCACTGTTTGACATCTGTTTTCCGGCAGACTGACCGTCATCTAGTTGTGTAAAGGGCCCCTGAAACACTTTTAGTGTGACAGTGTCACTCTAATCTCTGCATTGTTTATTGCTATTATTATTACTAAATGAGTTTGTACATGTATTTACGTGATTTGATGGTGCAGATTATGGTGAAGTTCAATCGCGTTGAATGCCTGGCACATCCTCTCTGTCTGGCATATCTAGCAATGAAATGGTACTAAAACATTCGTTAGTGAACAACGCCATTCAGTATTGTGCATTAGAAATAATTACTGTACATAACTGCAGTTTATGTTTGTTAGTTAACGCCAACAAGCAACACACATCAGAAAACGCAGCTCCACCCAAGCTGCTGTTATACTGTTTTATAAACGTTTTTCGCTCACTACATGGTTAAATTTTCACATTGGCAACCACTATATAGACGCAGAGATTTTCGTCAAGTAAACTCTGCTGCGGCATGTTTCATGCAGACACAACGTTGATGCGAATCTCTCGGTCCGCGGCGCATTTATGGTCCAGGTGACATTTTGCAACCCTATCCACAGCTATATTTGTCAATCCTGGGCGAAGTTATGACTCTTTCCGAAATCCAAGTTGGCGGCCGCCGCCATTTTCTTTTCAAAAATATCGAGATTTTGCTCGTATGATCCATTTTATCTCTCTTTTTGCATCAGCGTACCAAATTTTATCAGAATCCATCTATCCACAGCGCAATAATAGTGCTTTGAATAGGCCTAAATCCAAAGCAGGGATGGCGCCATCCTTAATTTTGGTTGGGTGGCATTAGTACCTTTTTGCAGAATTTGAGCCAAATCCTGGGTGTAGTTATGTCTCTCTTTCCGAAATCCAAGATGGCGGCCGTCGGCCATTTCGGAATACGATGACGTCAGATAAGGCCACCCAGATAGATAATTTTCAGCGATATGCTCATGTAAAAATTTCCTGGTTGTTAAACGTATACAGATACGATGGCTGAGTGGTATTGAGAATTTTGTGATAGATGATTTTACGGTCACTCTGATCTAACCATCATAATCACTCAGTCACTCATCGATCCTTCCGACATGCTTCACCTCATCTCTGGAACCAGCTTCCTACATCACTCTGAATTCCTCATCCGAATTACTCATGCCCCTCTCAGCGACCTTCATTTGAATATGCCGGCTTAACTTGCTACACATTGCTATCACCTTTCCATCACTTTTTTACTGTTTCACTCTGAGATCAAAACCTACCTTTTCAGAAAATCTTATCCTCCACTGAGGTCTGTTTCTGTCTGTCGGGCTGATCTTATGGCTGTAGACGGTTCTATTTTTTTCTGTTTACTTATTCCTGCGTGCGGCAACTTTTGGGTGCACTAAAAGAGTTTGATTGATTAATTGATTGGTAGTCGACTCAGCACCTAGACCACCGTGGAAGCGACCACGTGGTCAACCCAGACAGAACCTGGCTGTCGTATAATGATTGATAGTGATAGTAGTCGATATAGTGCGGCTTGTATGGTAGTACAAGCTGTTGTTGCTGTACGAGCCATGGGCCTTGTCAACTGGAGATGGCGATTTTCGACCCCCGCAGCTCCGAGACCCCTCAACGTATTTTCATGAAATTTGAAATATATAACTGTCTCCCAGACACGGCCTCGCATGCAAAATTTCAGGGGGCTATATCGACTTGGTTGGTCTGGGCAAATAGCCAGTTTGATGCATCAAAGTTTCTGTCCCCCCCCCTTCGTCGGTCTGTGACAATTACGACCTAAAGTAGCACAAATACGTGTGGATAACAACTTGTTGTTGCATCGTCTGTGCCAGTTTAGGTTGTAATTGTCACACTGCCTTTCTCCATCACGCCCACAGGTCGCATCTTTGGACACGCACAGTACGTCATTATACGTAGTGCCCGCCAAGGAAGTGCTTTGTTACAGTAATGTTAGGCCTAATAGGGTCTACATAATCATAGACACATGCAGTTAGTGGCCAGCCTGACAACTTTGAAGTTGAATTTTTCGCAGCGATTGCTTATCGAAACATAAGCACTCGCTCTTAAATCATCTCTGTAGGGAATTGAAGACCCTTCGTGCAATGTAAGACTGTTAAAGAGTAAAATACTATAACGCTAAATACCACACAAATCCACAAGGTAACGCATACACATGCGTTGATGCGACGTAACTGCAACGTAACTGCACGCTGACTAGTTCTCCATCAGTCAATCAATCAATCAAGCATGAATTTTTAGAGTGGCCTTAGTATTTAAAACACTACTAGGTCCACTATAGACAGTGTGTTGACACAAAATGTCAGATCAGCCGAATGTCAGGATATCACTCAGTAAACAGGAACATCTTGAGTCGAGTACGGAAGGTCGCCGGTGGCAGGCAGTTCCACACCTGAGAACCAGCAACCGAAAATGCTCGGCTGCCAGTTGTGGAACGGTGAACCGGAGGCTGAACGAGGCAGTCGCTGCAGGAAGAGCGAAGTCGTCGGCGACTTGGAAGGTCGGCAACGTTAGTGAACGGGCCAAGGTACGACGGTGCACAGCCGCGGAGGACATTGTACACCAGGATGGCTACTTTGGACGTGATGCGCTCAGAATTATGCATCCAATGACGGCTAATGAATGCGTCAGAGATATGGTCGGAGCGACGCAAGTTGAAAATCAGCCGCGCAGCTGCATTGAGGACTGACTGCAGACGACGAGTAAGATAGGCCGAGAGGCCTATTAAGATAGACCGGGAGGCCTACCAAGGCGCCGTTACCGTAGTCTATCGCTAGTTTACCAGAGTGACCATCAGCGACTGGAACGTAGGCTGTGGCACTGAGCGACGAATTTCACGCGGCTTATGGAGGACGGCGAAGCAATACGACACTGTTTTCTGAACATGCGTCCGCATCACCAGATTGGCGTCAATATGTATTCTGAGGCCACGGACGGATGACGACGCGGAAACAGCTGTAGGCCTACCGTCGTTCGTCAGTGTGCCGCTGAGGAGTTGATGTTGTCGCCGACCAGTCGTGGACCACAAAACTTCCGTTTTGTCGGCGTTCAGCCTGTTGGACCTCATCCAGCTAGTGACAGCAGCCGTGCACTCATAGATCGACGCTGAAAGTTCTTCAACAGCGTAGAGGTGTGGTGACAGACGGTGGCTTTCGATCAGTGAGATGAGGTTAGCGGTGTACAGAACAAACAGAACTGGTCCAGCAGCGACCACTGCGGAACGCCACAGTCCAAATAAATAGTTGACGATTGTCTTGATCCGCAGCGCACGTACTGAGACCGACAGTCCAGGTAGGACCGGAACCCCGCATGGGCGGCATCGCTGATGCCGTAGGTTACCAACATGCGCCGCAGAAGGATGTCGTGATCCACGGTGTCGAATGCGGCTGACAGGTCCAGTTGTCCCGGAGCAGCCACATCACGTCGATCGACAGCCTGAAGAATGTCGTACAGAACCTTTAGCATAGCTGTCTCCTTGAATTGCACGGTCTGAAACCAGACTGTAGCTGCGGCACGAGTTTGGCTGACGTCAAGTAGTCCATCAGCTGTTTTACTACGAGACGCTCCAGCAGCTTAGATTGCACTGACAAGTTGGAAATCGGACGACGTGAACCGACATCAGCAGCATAAATAGTTGACGATTGTCTTGATCCGCAGCGCACGTACTGAGACCCGCCTTCTTAGGCATACTTGACTACTTTACATTAACGGAATCAAACAAAATTTCCGGAGCGGGGGAATCCCCCCCGGAACCATGCATGGAATAATCACTGGCCATAATTTGATTTTTGCTGTTTTATTTTTGTGATGTAGGCCTTGTCGCCATTACAGACTGTTTTAAACTGAAATTTTTTTGCATTCATATCTGATGTGTCAACATTTACGTATGTATAATTTTTTGACTTTGAGAGTCGACGTAATCCTCTTGACTCATGCACTTGAACCCAAAATTGGTAAGACTTCCATCAATCGAATGCCTTTGCAAATGTCTAGGTGATTTTTCGGTGTTTTATGAGTTGAAATGTCGTTAATTATCGTTAATTTAAAACCTATAACCACGGTGTTCAGCAACTACAATTTGCTATAAAGTAAATGAAGTTGTGGAGATATGGCACCGTGTTAGACCACAGCTAGGCACATTTTCACTGCGCATACGCAGAAATGGCTATTTAGGAGCTATCTGTCAAAAATCTGACGCTATCATTCTGTTTTGCAACATCAATTTCCTTGATTTGCTATAATAGGGGAATAACTTTTCTATCGGCTTATAAACCGTGTTTTTTTGCGATTTCTTATGTGCGCATATGCTGAAACAGTGTTAATTCAGCTACCGGTCTAACAACTGCCAATAACCGTCGTGTTCAGCGACCACGATTTCCTGTGAGTAGAACAAAATTTTGGTGATATGGCAAGCGCATGAGCAGCTACTTAGGTGCTTTCTGTCAAAAATATGACCTCACCGTTCAATCCCACGACCTCGATTTCCTATAAGATGGATATATTTCCACTATTGAAAAACGTTTGCAGCATATATTTGAAGATTTTGTGCTCAAGTTTCATGTGACCTTGTGGCATTAAACTTTGACCTTTTGGCCTTGAAGGTGTCTCATACATGAAGCTTCATACATCCAACGCACATACCAATTTTGAGCATCCTACGATTATCCATTCCTGAGTTATGGATGACTTTGCATTACGTCTTATGACGTATTTTTTGTTAAAAAATCCGTTTCGGGGTGTAGGCTGTAGCGAGTTGCAAGAACCAAAAAAAGCGTTAAAAAGTAGTCACCCCAGATGGTACGGATAATCACGTATACGGGGAGCAAATCCCTCTTAAGGACGATACAGTTTAGCGTGCGTGGTGATGTCCAAGACATTGTCACCCATGCCAAGTTTTGTCAAGATGGGTCAAGGGTTTTGGCGTGGTGGCGTGGCGAAGCGAAAAATTTAGGCTTTTCCTACTAACTTGCTTCGTCGCCATTACAACACCCTCGTACTGCCGTGCAAGTGTGTGATGGTATTTTGGAGCTCACATTGTCAGACAGCCGACTTCCATAATATTTTGCATGCAGAGGATGTCAAGCAATTTCTTTACTCCCAACCTGTGTTGATCTGACCCTAGCCAGGGAGTGCCCCCGAAAAATTTTGCAGGGCCACTGCCAACGTTCAAATTTTTGCTTGTCAATCGTCACTTATGCACCGGTATCATGACATGAACAAACAAACAAATTTATAAATAGACACGCCCGTTTGTTTGTTTGTCTGTTGTGTCTGTCAGGGGCATCTATCCTATGGCTGGATGAAGCGCGATGTTTTATAGAAATTTCACGGGGAGGTTAAAAATCCCGGATATACCAATAGATACACGAACTTTGGTCAGTTGATTATCAGGAAAATCATTAAAATATTGTCACCAGGTGTCACAATGATCACTATGATGATGTACTGCCTTGTGTTATGGTACAGTGGCAAATGCTAGGGCATATATTTAGGAAACAGATGTCCGGAAATTTTACAGTTGGTTGTTTTGCCTGTTTTTCTTATCAAGTAATATTTGCTATTTAAAATTATTGTGTAATGTGATATGCAGGTGTGCGTATGGATTCTGGTTTCATACATTAAATCTTATCATTTATCTGTTTTTCTTGTCGTGTTTGAGCGGATTTGTAGTCAGTTTTCCAATATGTAAAACTGTCTTTGATGATGACGTCTCGACCTTTGATGCAACGTGTACTTTTGCTAATGGCACATTTACTACTGCAAATGAGGTAAAAATTAGGTTTAACTTTTTGTTACTATGTGGTACTACATGTATTGACATTATTTTTTTATTCCAATTCGTTATGGTGAAGACTGCGGGAACAATTTGCGCAAGTAGTCATCATTCATCACAAAATCCGGGTACACAGAAGAGTATAAACATGTCCACACAATTGAAATAAAACTGAAATAAAAAAGAAATAAAACTTTTATTTTATCCGCAACAAAACGCTAAAACAGCCGTGAAACGCTTTAGCTGTTTTAGCCAATCATTGTCGGCATCCGCTGTTTGTACGCCAAGCTAGAGGCCAGAGGTGGTACGTCGTCAAACTTTAATCAGAAAACGTGGACGATGACGAACGCATTATATGCATTACTAGTTTCTGCATGTGAAAAAGTAACTATAGTTACTATATGGCGTTATAGCCAAAATTCCACTTTGTGCGTCACGTCACAACCCGACACGACACACTATCTAGCCCATGTATTTTGACACAGGAACAGCACAATGCGACACGCTCGTCACGACCAGCTTGACAGGCGCAACTCGCACGACACGTGTTCAGGGGCGTCTCCACAGCGTGGACTGGGGTGGACATTTTCCAGAAGTTGTTTCCAGAGCACAAAAGATTAAACTTGTACATGTGGACACAAGCTCGGATGACACGCACAAGCGCGATGTGCTCGTTACGACGCGCGCGACACGTATAGTGATGTGACGTGACGCAACAAGTGGAATTTGGGCTTATGGCGTTACTCTAGGCAGGATGTATCGCGTTACTCTATTGCCACAATTTAAATATATTACATTATATTACAGTATATTATATATACTGTGCTGGACACGAATGTCAGCGCCACCATCGGCAAAATAGAAAAACGCTGAGTCACGTCGATTGTCATATAACGCTGCAGTTTTTTTTCCAGGAAAATGTAGACGTTATTGTATTTCATTGTATTCTAGCGTATAAATTTGTGTCGTATTTTACCTGTTCTTAAGTGTTACAAAATTATTGCAATTTTTAAAGCTTTGTCTTATATAAATAAAACACCAGAAACACCACTATAGCAAACGCACTGTTGATTTATATGAATTTAAGTTAACA
>Ga0056115_1000515_pt1 | contig 17387 bp, 2 predicted proteins | sample WorMetOlspDAHAB1_FD_77007 | JGI IMG/M metagenome (GOLD analysis project Ga0056115, IMG submission 77007) | Marine gutless worms symbiont microbial communities from Max Planck institute for Marine Microbiology, Germany - Olavius sp. DAHAB.1 ...
ACGCCATTACACATCATGTATTGAGAATACTGCACTGTGTGTGTACAGATTGTCCGCATGCAAGCTAAAGCGAAGCCACTTACGTTCATTTGTACGTGAAACAGGCTATACACGATGTCGAGAACATCAAGCTCAGTCGGTGTCATTTACTTTGCGATAACTTTGCTGGCCAGTTTCGTGGCAGTTGCTCATGCATCTCTCTTTCGCGGTGGTTCGGCGCATTTGAAAACGATTGGTCCGATCAGCCGCTATGCCAGTGTTACGATTGACGTGACCCAACGCTACAGATGGCGTCGGTCGTACGAGCTTCACGACACTTATTGCGACAATTCAACGATCAACAGCAGAGAGATTGTTGCTGCGGTCGGATACTTCACCTGCAGGAACGGATGTACCGGCAGTCTGAGTGTAGGCGGGTTTTGCACGGATTACAGCGTATCCCGTGACTGGACAGTTAGCGAACGAATACATCGAATATCGGTTCCTTTCGCTCGTGTTCTAGAAGCATCATTTGCAAGTACGCATGCATGGATAAACAGTTTGGTTCTAGGTGGTGGTGGAAACTTGGAAATTAGAGCCAAGCTAAACTTGAATGTAATACTCGCGAAACGAACGGACAACGTATCGCCAGAGTCAAGGATGGCTCCGATTCTAAACCTACTGCACGGTTGCAGTCACACGCTGTCTATTCCCGTAGTAGACTTCGATGGCGACGATGTCAGATGCAGGTGGGCTGAATCAGGACGCGGGGAATGTGGTGGTGTGTGTCAAGCATTTCCAGGAGCAGTTCTCAATGAACATGACTGCACGCTGTTTCTCAACGCTACAGGAAATGTTGGTCTATACGTCGTCGCTATCCAGACTGAGGATTTCTACGCAGCTACCGATATTGTACCACTTAGCAGCGTTCCTCTTCAATTCATTGTCAACGTATATGAATCGCCGTACGGAAATGCTTCGTGTTACGAGAAACCGAGATTCATTCGGCCGCCGACGAGGCGCAGCGGAGCTTGTGTCGGGATTCCACTGAACTCCACGTTTCACGAAGCAATCTTAGCTGAAAGCGTAGGATCTGGAATCAGCATCCAAGAAATCGCAATCCAGTCGCCACCAGGAGTCATGCAATCAGACCTGGCCATGGGGCCGTATGTCAACAGCTGGTACGTTAACATAACTTGGGCTCCTCTTCCTTCGCAGGTTGGCAACGATATTTTCTGTTTCACTGCCACTGACAGCAGCGGCATTAGTTCGGATCAGAACTGCGTAGTATTTGCAGTTGGAGCATACCCACCTGAGCTGAAAAATGGATCTCTGTTTCCAACTGGAGAGGTACCCAATGACAATAGTATCTGGAAATTTGAGTTCGACCGTTCTTTCGTGAGACCAAGGAGATCAGCACACATAAGATTTTTCAACGAAACCGACGCGGAAATAGTTAGTGTTGACACGTCCATAAGTACCGATGTCATATTTCCTAGATCGTCAAGAAGTCTAACTTTGACGTTCACCACTGCGTTTCTCTTTAGTGAGAAATCTACTTACTACATTACAATTGATCGCGGAATAGTGTCCGGAACAGATGCTTGTGGTCCTGAGTCAGTTGGCGTGTCTGATCCATTCTTTTGGCGATTTTCCATTGTGGATGTTACTCCGCCTGTGCTAACTTTTATGCCACATGAGATGTATTCTCTCGGGAGTATTAACATCTCTTGGACTTACAACGAACCTGCAACTAGTAAATGCCTGATACAGAGCTCACAAAGTACTTTTGGCATAGCGTGCAACAATTCGTTGTCGCTGTTCAACTTAACCGAAGGAGACTATACGTTGTTTGTTCAAGCGTCGGACTCCAGTGGAAACGCTAAACAGTACCAGACAAGTTGGTATGTCGACTTGACAGCGCCCAATGCCATGATAACATCCCGACCGCCGTTAATAACTAACAAACAATCTGCGACTTTCGCAATAACCTGTTCAGATCGATCTCCCTGTCAACTGTGGTGCGCTGACCATGAACCAGGACTAACGGAACTGTCGTTCGTCAACTGTTCGTCCACGTACACGGCAACCTCGGTCAGTGACGGAGTGCGAGTCTTTACAGTGTACGGTGTGGATGTGGTCGGCAATGTTGGCAACCGAGTGACCTACACATGGACTGTTGACACAGTTCCACCGACGATTTCACAGCTTTCACATGTCGCAGTAGTTTGCGGAAATCCGTACAACCCATCGACGACAGGAATTCCGACGTCCACAGATAACATTGACCCGTCGCCGTCGGTTACTCACAGCGACACCCCGGTAACTGGTTGTCGGACAATTCGTACATGGACAGCGACTGACCACGCCGGCAACGCTGTCAACAGTACACAGATTATCTCGTTCACGAACGTCATCAATCCAATAGTCGGCGGTGCTGAACAGCTATTCGTTCCATGTGGAGAAACTGACAGGCTGACGACACCTGACTACGTGATGCAGGCTCTTAACATCACAAGTCCGTGCAACAGGGAAATTACGGTGGATCACACTGACTCGACAGTTATCACCGAGTGTAGCATTACGGTGACGAGACAGTGGCGGATCATGGACGACTGCAACAGTGTCGCATACTTTACTCAAACCATACACGTTCTGCGCCAGTCTTTTCCGGATTTTCCAGCGAATGGCGAAATGCACGTGCGTCTCAATCCGAGGCTGGGTTGGCCGACCTATCCTCGGTCACAAGGTTACAATTTGTATTTGTGGCGCTACGGGTCCAGCCAACCTATGACGCCTATTTCTTTTGTTCAAGTGTGGCAACAGAGGTACATCGTTGCCGACTCACTGCCCCCAAACACAAGATTTTTATGGAGAATTGGTTACATCGTTCCATTTGGTAATGGCACGCGGGAAATACCGAGCGACGTTTGGGGATTTCAAACCGAGAGCTATGCAGACCTGTCGGTGACAAGTGTACAAGTTCCTGAAACTGCATTGTCAGGGTCATTATTTTCGGTAACTTGGGTAGTTGAGAATATCGGGAACGTGAGTACAAGTCAGTCGACTTTCTCCTACTACGATGCCATCTACTTGAGTAGGTCTTCGGACTTCGATGACGCTTACCGGACAACCAGGTCCCGCCAGCATAGGCTAGTAGATCCACAAGACGGATACACTTTTACCGACGATGTACAACTGCAGCCGTCGAACATCGGACGTTTTTACGTGTTTATCGTTGTTGATCTCTATGGCAATGTTGAGGACATCTCGAGGACCAACAACCGTCGTTTGGCAACCCACTCGGTTAATGTCAGACTAACTCCACCCCCAAACCTACAAGTTAAGTCGACAACGTATGTTGGTTCCATACTCGCCGGAAAACAGACAACACTGAGCATAGCCGTTGAAAATTCTGGCTCTGGAATCACGCAAGCGGCACAGTGGTACGACAGAATATTTTTGTCATTGGATGACCAAAGAAGCAACGATGATCAAGTCTTGACGACGATCGTTCACAACGGAGCATTGGCTTCCGGTCAGCAGTATGCGTCGTTAGTTGAGGTCACAATACCGAACGCTATATACGGAGACTATTACGTTATTGTCAGCACAGATATATACGATGATGTCTACGAACACAATGATAACGACGACAACGACTTCCCGCTGGAAATTGAAATAGTGATATCCGAATCTCCGGATTTAGTCGTGTCAGGTATTACTCTGCCTGATGTTATGACGACTGGTGATACCATTCGCATTCTGGCTGTAATTGAAAACGAAGGCTCCGGAGCACCATTTGAATACTTTTGGCGTGATCGGCTTAGCATAATAGCAACTACGAATGGCAGTGGCATTTTTTCTAAGACGACACGATATTCGCCTGGGATTACACCGTTCACACCAGGAAACAGTTACGTGTTTTCGGTGGAGTACACAGTTCCTCCCACTGTACAAAGTGGAGAGTATAACGTCACCGTATTTGCAGATGTTGGGAACGAAGTATTTGAATTTCGGTCAGATGACAACAACCAGAGAACTGTGATGGTCACAATAAATCAAGTACTTCCAGATCTAACTTTGGGACCAAGTTCGGCAGTTGTTGTGGAAAATAGCACGGGCAACTACTTGACAGTCAATATTTCTATACTTAACAACGGCCCCGGAAGTCCACAGATCCCATCGTGGGAAAACACGATTACATTGTCATCTTCTCAAACAACGGCCCAACTTACATCCTTTTTGATACCAAACATTTTCTCCGAGAACCGCTTGGTGTCGAGTTTAACGACACGTGTATCGTCATCTATTGTTGGCAGTTTTGATGTTTACGTGTCCGTTGATTCGAGAAATCAAGTTTATGAAACGGACGAGACTAATAATTATGTGTTAGTTGAGCGTGTGATTTTACAGGAACGAGTGCCGGATCTTGTTGTCAAACTCGTCAGTACTACGGATTCTGCTACATCGGGATCGGTTATACTCGTCGACTGGAAAGTAGAAAACATTGGAAATCTGGCAGCAAGGCACCAGATTTCGTGGTATGATGACATTACTTTAACGGCGGAATCTGGCTTTAAAACTTTATTGTCGAGCGTGCTCATCTCTCTTTCAGACGACTTGCAGCCGCAACAGAGCTATGAACGGCAACTAAATGTGACACTACCCAGCAATCTCGCCGGATTATACAGACTCGGGGTAACAACTGCTTTGTACAGAACAACTATTGGCGATGAACTTAACCAAGCAAACAACTACATGGAAACGCCGATATCCATCAGTACACCACGGTCGCCAGACCTCAGACCCATAAACTGCGAATACGAAATCAGGTCGCAGTTTAATACGAGACTTCTTGTTGTGGTATGCACCGTTGAAAACCTCGGCAACAGCATGGATGAAGCCATGAATTGGACTAATCGAATATCTGTCGTGACGGCCGATGGAACTCCTGTTCTTACTAAGTACGTTAGTGGAGTCAGGAAACTGTCGTTTGGCGACACATACTCGAGCTCAACGACATTTGTTCTAACCCCAGATATAAGTGGTTATTTTCAAGTATCTATTGAAGTCGATTCATCACATAACGTTACCGAAATCGGAGGAGAAGTAAACAACGAGCTGCGAATATCCCATAGCCCTGTGTTCATTTCACCGAGCCCGTCTCCGCGACTCTCAGTTGTCATCGAACCGATAACACAGAAGATATTTCAGAGCGGTGAAACGTTATCAGTAAACTGTTTTGTTACGAATACGGGTGAAGCAGATTTGTCGTTGTCGACATGGACAGATTCGCTGTTTTTATTTTCATCGCCCGATGCAACCAAACAACAGGTAGTCAAGTATTCCGGATTTTTGATAAGCTCGATCATTAACAGTTACCGCTTGAAAATTGGCGCGTCATATCGTGAAACGTTTCTTGGCGTTCTACCTTATTCCGTTAACGGTCCTATGTATATTTATGTTGTAACTGATGTAAACGACCGTTTGCCAATGTCCGCAGCCTTCAGCAACACAGCCACTTACCTAAACACGACTATTGATATACAACCTGGACCACTTCCAGACCTGGAGATCTCACTAACTGGAAATTCAAGCACAGTTCGCGTTCAGTCAGGCCAGGTGTACGAATTAGAGTTCGTCGTTACTAATATCGGCAACGCCAGCGCATCGGGTATCTGGTACGACACCGTTTATCTCAGTCAGGAAAAACTTATCGACCCGTTTGACATCGCACTGAAGACAGCAGTTAGACCTCGTGCACTGGACAAAGGAGAAAGCTATACACAGAAATTGCCGTTTGCAATCCCGTTTGACTTGCCCGATTTTACTTACTACTTCATTGTTGCAGCAAATGTTCGACGAGAAGTTTTCGAGTCATCGTTCGATAACAACAATCAATATCAGTTGACTGAGATTGTAGTTCTGCCAGCTGTTGATCTGGTTGTGAAGAATGTTAGCATTTCGGCGACTAACGCATCGTATTTGGACAATGTTGATTTTCAGTGGATCATTGAAAACAACGGAAGCAGAGATACCTTCGGATACAAATGCGATTCGGTTTACCTTTCGACAGATGACGTCTGGCACATAAGTGATATGACTGTGGTTGAACCTCGTTGCGGTAACTTTCGTCTTGAACAGAAAGGTTCTGCTTCCGATTTCTCCACGTACCAAAGTACTGGTATAATTCCACCTGTAGCTAAAGGTTCCTATAAGAGCATTGTTCGAACGAGAAGCAATGTTAGAGATTACAATTTGGAAAATAATATCGGTGTCAGTGTACAGGATATTTCAGTGTATCCTCCAACAATTAGTCTCGGCGAAAACAAGACATATGACTTCATAACAAATGACCGCATGACGTTCGAATTGACGAATATTCCAGTTGGAATTGGATTGATAGTAAGGTTAAACACGTTGTACGAATTTGCCTATCACGGACTATTTATTAAACGAAATAGTCCACCAGCGAACAACGACTACGACGTAGCTTATAAACGGACCGGAACCACGCAGCAAACGGTGTATTTGCCATACACGAAGTCTGGCGAATTTTATTTGTTAGTGGAAAGCGCCAGTGCATTGTATCAGCAGTCTTATCAAGTTTCTGTCTCAGTCAAAGAAGCAAAATTTGAAGTAACAAGTGTTTATCCGTCTGTGTTGGCTAAAAGTGATGCTGTGACTGTCAGAGTAGATGGCACTCTGTTTGGCAGACAGCTAAGAGCATTCTTAACAAATGATTCCGATATAGAAACAGCAGCGACAATGGTTTATCGATTTACATCCGAGGAGGCATATGCTACGTTTAATTCACGTCGATTGACAACTGGAACTTACGGTCTGCTGTTGAGAGATGTTGGTCGAAACAAAAGCTATGAGCTTAAACGTGCTGTTGACGTGTCCGGACTAGCGATTGCAGGAAAACTTGTGGTAGATATTTCAACGCCTAGAGCTCTAAGACCCGGCGAGTCAGGTATTGTGGATGTGAGGGTAGACAATTCAGGCTACTCTGACGTGTCAATGCCACTGTTATTGATTAATGCTGGTCACAGCAGTGTCAGACTGTTTTCAACGCAGTCAGATGTGGGAGTATTGCCTTCCAATAATATTTTCTTTTTTCCTTTGACTAAAAATCGTCCACCATCGATGATTTTGCCGAGATCTTCTTCGGTGTTCTCGTTCCGTGCCATCCCGGATGTGGGCTTCGTTGGCGTTGCTCCTATTTCTTTGTACACTGTCAACGAGGAACTGGTGCGTACGATTATCTCGCGCTACGGAGAAGAACAGAAACAAACGAATGTCGCCAGTGATATCTGGAGCATTGTGTGGAGAAACGTGGAGCAGTGTTTCGGCCGCAATCCCACTGCTTTACTGCGCACGATCAATGGTCACTTTAGCCAGCATTACACAGCCACCAATCCACTTGACAATCTCATTGCGCATGTCGTGGGAGTCGCGAGCGGAACACTGCCGTACCTTGTTCTGTCGGAATCAGTTGACATCGAAGATCAGACATATTTGTCTTCACTTGCTCTGGGCGTTATACGCACCTACAATCACCAGCTCACAATTCGCAGAACAGTCGGGCCCTTTGGGAAAGGTTGGACATCACCACTGCTCGAGATGAAAGTAGATGTATCTACAGGCAGCATTGTTCTCACAAATCAACGGCGAGAGTTCACTTTCAGAAGCGATGGTGATAACCGTTTATTTTCTAGCCCTAGTTTGCCTAATAATCGTATTAGAATAAACAGTACTGATGCGGTATACACTTCGAACACAATTTCGTTTGTTTTCGACGTGAATACTGGCTTGCTAAAGAAAATTGCAGATGAAACAATAGGAGAATTTATTTCAGTAACGCACGGCGACAACAACATGCCATCGAGATTAACCCACCACTCGAGTGGTAGCACAATTAACATCGTCTATGGTAGTCACGGATTCATTTCTACCGTCGAACTGTCACGGTCGAGAGATGTTTTGTCGACTGTCTATTACAGTTACAACGACGAAGGCTACTTGATAAGAGTTGCCAGCGACAGCGTCAAACAGTATCAGTACACGAAAGACGGCGATCTCAGTTTTATACTTCAAGGTCGACAAGGAATGGCGATCACATACGACACGATGTATCTGATGACGCGAACAGTTGATTACGTCGACGACATGGTTATCAAAGAACTGCAGATCGATCGATACTGCGACGGGAGCATCAAAAGCACTGTATTACCGCAAAACCTGTCGTCCTTCTTTGTGTTCGGCCCCGGAGGAGAGCTACTGGAACAGTCTGCGGACGATAGTTTGCCTGTCAGCTACCATCGAGATAATGCTAAAGATGAGTTATACGTTGCTGTCGGAGACGATTTAAAACAAATACACTCGTTCGACCAAAGTTCGATGACGTATTCCATAACGAACGCCAACGACGAGAAACTCGCACTCAAATTCAAACCAGATGGAAAGGTAGCAAGCATCGGAGACGCCTTGCAGTCTCCTTATTACAGCGCGTCGTACTCCGGTGACCTATTAGCGTCAGTTACCTATAGTGACGGAACAGAACAGAAATTTACGTACAACGAACGACGGCAGCGCACGTCCGCCACTCTGCGAGACGGATCTCAGATAAATTACAGCTATGACGACAACCAATATCTCAGTGTGGTTCAGACAAGTTCAGGACCTTATGTGTATAGCTACAACTTTGTCGGTTTGCTGACGGCTGTATCGTCACCGGACGGCGGCAGAACCACGTTGGAATACGACGGACAAGGCCTTCCAACCTCAGTGGCTTATCCTGATGGCACAACACTCAGATACACATACAACAGATGCGGTCTTCGAAGTTCGCTCACTTCGAGCACAGGCTACAATGCCACCTACGTGTATGACAGTTTGTGCCGACTTTTGAAACTGATGGACGGCAGCGGTTCGATTCTGGCCACATACGAGTATGGAGAAAACGCACAATTGGTGAAGAAACAACTTGCGAACGGGATGTATACAGAATATGCTTACGAAAGCGGGTCATTTAGGTTAGTGCGGTTGCGGAATTTCTTTCCAAATGGGACGTTGATGTCATACTATTCTTACAGGTACAACGAATGGGGACATCGCGTTGAAACTGAAACACATGAAGGTATTTGGAAATACCGATACGATGCTCTCGGTCAACTAATAGAATGGCGATCGCCGTTCAGCGAAGTGTATGAAAATATTGAATACAGTTCGAACTTAAACAGAAAATTTAAACAAACCGCGAACGACAAATCATTTTATACCACGAATTCTTTGTATCAATACACAGCATACGGAAATAACGAAGATTTTACATACGATCTAAACGGTAATTTGCTCAGCAAATCAAAGCGCAATGGATCGCGAATGCACGTCGAACGCTTTACCTATGATCAGCTTGGCCATTGTACGAGTATTTCGGCAGATCAGGTGACTTGTCGCTATGAATACAGTGTGTTTGGAGCAGTTTCAAGTAAAAACTGCTCAAGTGGCTACCACGCAAAGTACTTGGTGGATCCGTTTGGAGCGTACGGAACAAGCGTATTAGCAGAACAAACTGCATCTGGTGAAAAGAACATGTATTACGGAGAAGAGCATGGACTGATTGCGACCATGGAGTCAGTTGATCCCCAAGCTGCCGTGTTTTATATTTTCGATGGCGATGGATCGACAATACATACAGCAAGCCAATCAGCAGAAATTATCTCCAGTTACATCTATGATCCTTTTGGGCGTCTACTGCCAATATCTGCAGACGATGTCAACTTGTTTAGATTTCTTGGCCAGTACGGCATTCTAATAGTCACCGAGACCGCAAACATAGTCCTCATCAGAAATCGATTGTACGATTCTGAACACGGTAGATTTATATCTCCGGATCCGACTGGAGTGTTTGGAAGTCCAACAAATCCATACACTTATGCAAACAACAATCCGCTGACCTTCAAAGACACCAATGGACTGATTCCGATTGTAATCCCAATAGGCATAGCCGGAAGGGCCCTTGCGGTTCGAATACTCAGAGGAGCTGTGAAGGGCGGCGCTCAAGCAGCTCTCAATTATTTATGTAAAACGTATGCAACAGCGTTGGCTTCCGGGAAAAAACCTCAATTTGACATGCGCGAATTGGTAAAAGCAACAACCTTAGGTGCATTGCAAGGTGCCATCGCATCACTTAATCCGTTCAAAAGTTCTGTGGGAAAATTCGCCTCTGGTTTTGCCGAAAGTCTCATTACTAATGTATTCGTGGCTCCTGCATATGACAGTTTAACGTCGAACAAGCCTTTTAAGATTGACTTTAAACCAGAATATCTGTTGGAAGCGCTGGAAAGTGGCCTGCTTAATACACTCCCCGAAGAAGATTTCGGCCCAATCGAAAAATGTTTACATGCTGCTCATAAAGCTCTTATCAAAGATTTGGAGATACCAACTGATGATCCCGTAGGCACTCTCGATATGCCGTGGGTCGGATCTATTGATCCGAATGAAATAACCGGGCCTAGAGGATACGGCGATAAGAATTACATCTCTGCTGCCCAGAGCCTACTCTACAAAATCGAATTTGAAAATAACGAGAATGCTACAGCTCCGGCTCAGAAAGTTATCATTAAATGTCCGATAGACCCGAACCTTAACATTGGAACATTTCGTGTTGGCGTCGTAACATTTGACACATTCGAAAAAGACTTCGGACTTGTAAGTAATTTCGGTTTCGATCGTGTGGATGCAACAGAGAAAACGGAAACATTTGTTGACATACAGGTTTATACTAATGCAGCAACAGAAGAAGCGGTTTGGGAATTGCATTCCGTTGATCCGGAGAATGGGCTGCCACCCAGCAACCCTCTGATCGGATTTCTACCGCCTAACAACGGAACGAACGGCCAAGGTTACGTCACTTTCAGTATCGATCTGAAAAGTAGCGTCCAGACAGAGACGAAAATAACCGAAAGTGCCACTATTGTGTTCGATGAGAATCCACATATCGACACTTCGACCATTTTCAATACAATCGACAAAACAGCCGGCACTGTCGCTATCAATGTCTCCACGTTGTTTGACGGCATTATGTTGAATTTGGTGACGTCAGACGTTGGCTCCGGTGTGAAGTTTGTGGACCTTTATCTCGTGCACGACGGATCTGCGCAACTACTGCAGTCGGACGTTAATCAGTCTGTGGTCTTCGTTGACCTCACTGAGAACGTTCTGCACACTATTGTCGGTGTGGTCACTGACAACGTCGGCAACTCGGGCTGGCTGGATATCGCGGAGTCGGTCGGTGTGTATGTGCCTGCCAACTGTCCGGCGAACTGTTCCGGAAGAGGCCGATGTGGCATCGGGGGCGTGTGTATCTGCGACTCTGGCTATGCCGGTTACAATTGCAGTCTGAATGCGACCTTGTCTTGCGAACCGCCGATTCTCGATGTCGCGCACGCCGACTTTGTTCAGAACGACTCACTCGTGGTATACATCAGCGCAAGATCGTCGCAATCAGAACCTGCCATTAGTCTGTCAGTGAGAATTGTCTGCAGGCCGAACGACACTGTCATCAGCAGAGGCAGCCGGCAATCCGACGGTAGTGTCTATCTCGATGAGGCTGAGTTCGGCAGCGTGCAGTTCACAACTCCAGAGTGGTTCTACGGTCTGCTCGCTTGTACGATACAAGCCACCGTTGTCGACGAATGCGGAACTAACGTCAGAGCTGTGCTGATGGCGGCACATGTCGTTGCTCCGGCGGATCGAACTACTGCCAGAACAGAGTTCCCAAGTCCCGCAACGACAGAAACCGTTGGTACTTACAGACCGATTGTGACCCATTCGGTGACGCTGGCATCACCCATGACCGGTTCTATGTCGCAGTCACCCACTGTGAGTGGAAGACCGGACGGGACGGCAACAACGGCCACTGTGGATCGAACTACGTCCAAAACAGACTACGAAAGTCCCACAACGGCAGGACGCTCAACGGTTTCTGTTGTTGGGACTGAGAGGCCTGTTATGACCCACTCAGTGACACCGGTGTCAGCCATGACCGGTTCTTCGTCGCAGTCACCGATTGTGAGTGGAAGATCCGACGGCACGGTTACGACTGCCACAGCGGCTTCCCTTTCACAGGCTGGTACTACGATGCAGCGAGTTTCCGCCATCAGCGACGTGACTGTCACTAAGGTTTCCGTTACTCAAGTGTCTGGTGCTAGCGAAGGCACAACCACTACGGCGATATGGGGTCCATGGTCAGAGTGGACTGCGTGCTCTAGGACATGCGACACTGGAGTTCAAATGCGCACTCGGCAATGCTTGCTATCTTCGCCAGCAGACTGTGGCAGAGGCAGCAGTGATCGAAGCTTCTGCCAGTTGTCAACTTGCTCGGGTTAGTCTTTACTCTGAAACTCTGCAAATTGGGCCTCATAAATTGGATTATTGTTTGGTAATATTTTCTGTTTGTGTGTGTGTGTGTTCCTATCGTTCATAGCTTCAAATTTTGACACACATTTACGTCTTACGTGAATGACTTTACGCGTCATAATATTCGAAACACAGGCCTACTGTTTTGCTCAATACTTTACGAAAATCATTTTGTACTAAATAATAATGTTATTGTAGTTCAATTATTTCTTTATACATGCTTGTCTAATATAGATTGTTAATGCGAAATGGAGTACCCAACAATATCATTGAACGTACCTAAGTAGGAGTATTTTTAAAGTGCAGTTAAAGGGGGATTCACACTGTGCTTTGGTCTCCCTGACCAAATAAAAATGCCTCCAGAGCTTGTCTGAAACGGCTGTATGACATGTCTGATGTCCGCCTAAACTCTCCACTGCAAACGAGAAACTGAGTTAATTGAGTACAACGCTAGTTAAAATAAAAACATCTTCACGGTTTATACAAGGGCTATGCATATGATCGACGACTTGCCTTTTAAACCTATCGAGCAGCAAGCTCCGTCGCCCTTTCTTGGTTTAATGTGGCGCTATGCAAAATCGTGTTAGAGCAATATTAATAAATAATTTTTCGTTATTATTTTTGTTAACTTTGGTTGTGTTGTGCTTTTTGTACACAAATCTTTTTTTATTTTCTCTTTCATTTGTTGGTTTTATTCGGTTTGGATCAGGACAACTGTAAGTGCTATGTGACTGTGAGGAATTTTCCACTTGTGTTTGACATGTGTAACGTGTTATATGGTTTCATTGCGGTATCAGTGTAAAAGCTGCTGCTGCTGATGATGATGATGGTGATGATGATGAATGCGTGGCCAACCAGTGACTGATGAGTTGTTACATTTCAGTGAATCCAGAAGAAGAGACACAAGGCTCCGTCATCACTTTGTCGCGATCTGATACTGAAGAGGTAGGCCACTAGGTCTACAGTAAATATTATCATTTTAGCATTAATGCGGTGGTTATGAACAATGAGCTTAGTTGTCGCTGTCGCCAAAAAGACCTTGCTGACCTCGGTGGAATTCTGCAATTTTATAGCCGTTATTTTATGTCGAAACCGAAGCTGGCCGATGAAAACGTTAATCAATAACTTGTTAGTTTTCAACTAATATTAACAATCTTTTAACAGCGTTACGCTTATTATACATTCACATAAATTGTAAATTTTCATTGAAACAGGATCTGTCCGTTTTATTCTGCAACATAGCCTGCACCACTCCATCGTCCGAGTTTCTCACTGAGTGTTACGTTAATGCGATGACAGCTCGATTACGAAAAACGACAACAAAATCCTACAAAATCCCATCGCATTGTACCTTTTCTGTAACATTATTTTCGACTAATATTCAATATTATTGAATACTATATTTTGCAAAGACTTTACGTTTCGGTTTTCTATTTGACTTGATTTCGACGCTGTCCTAAAACTGTCTGTTGGTGCTTATGCGCGTGCGGCTTGAACGACAGAAGGTGATTTCTGATTCGCACTTTCAGAATGAAAACTACAGTTCCGATTTGAACGAGACAAAATTATGACATGCTATTTAGCCTCTGCATGTGCATTTAAGAACCAAAGGTCGCAGGTGTGGTAAAATACATTGACATCGGCATTGGAATGGTTGAGGGAACTTGAATGGTGAATTGTTGCACTGGACAGGTGTTCGCCCGTTTGTTGGAGTTTCGGCGCTGGGTTAGGAACGCAGTCAACTCTTTCTGTTTCAACAGTTCACTGACTTGCTGCTCATCAGTTTTCGACATGTTGTCGTTAGTATTTATCGCACTTCGTATGTTGCTTAGTGATTAATTTTATAACCAGTTTCTTCATATAACTTAATTAATCGCAGAGTCGTTGCAACTATTCCAGCCTATTTATTCGTGGAAAATGCTGTCTACACCAATGTAATGGTGAACGTTGTTTAAAATTGTATGTCCCTATGACTTTTTTCACTATCATGATCAACGTTGATACATGGTAATGTCAGTGTCGATGTAGTTTGATTATGACTGCGACATTGTTGCTACCATATGTGACGCTTGTCTTTACGATTTTGATCTTATTATTATTTGGTCGAAATTTGTAATTTCGTTTTGGAACTATGTACACTAGAAATAGCCTTTTCTAATTTACACGGTTGCTTGTGTGACTCGCCGTCAGTACAGATTTCATATGATATGGTGCTGTCGAGCTGCCCTTTATGTTGTTATTGAATTGTTTTGGATTGTTATCTGTGCTTTCCAGGACTGAAGTCCGAGAAGTTATGAACTTCACGTCTGTTGATTTAGTCAGTAGCTGCCGGCTATCCAAAATTGCCAGAAGCCAATGACGGCAACGCCAGGTATCGAAAGTCGTTTTAACTGCCAAGCGTTTCAGGCACTTTCGGGGAAAAAGTTTAATGCACTATATAACTGCAACCATGGTTAATTTAAATGTTCGAATATTAGGTGGTGATGAAAATTCTGCACAGATTGAACATGAGTTTTGTTTATCGGCTGGTAACCAAAGAATATCGATTCTGGCAAAAGGTTAGTGGAACACATGACAGAAGTATAGTTTGTAAGGAACGCGATGTCATTGGTCTACTGACACTCAGCCTATATGGATCGGCGAGAAGCGTCGGCCGGTGTTAGAGACGGTTAACTAAAAGAAACTGGACAAAGACTGCTCACTGCACACACACGAACACCTCGGCCTTGTGCCGATACGTACACACAATTACCTAGTTATGATGAGCATCGGGCCTACTGAAGGTCTCATCTTATAATAGTAATAGTAATAGTAATAATAATAAACTTATTTATAAAGCGCCGTGAGGTCGTAACTTAAGGGTCGCTGGCGGGAATGGGATGAGGTCAGAAGTGTATGCTACAGTCAAACGCTAAACGAAAAAAAGTGGGTTTTCGGCAGAGATTTGATTTGAAGGTCGTCAGAGAGTCGCTGTTGGTGACGAGTGAAGGTAGTGAGTTCCAGATGGAACTGAGTATCGGTAGCCAATAGTAACAACAACGCCCATTGGTATGTCTGATTTGTATGTTTCCTATCTTCTTAAACTTGAGGGCTGTTGAGGCCCCACCGCACACGTAACAAATACCTGCATTTTTATATATATTTTCTAAGGGCTAAATGTGTTTAAAATTTGTATCGATAGGGGTTTTTAATTTTTACAGATAAGAGCCTGACACACCGTACGATAGAGGTTTGTTGTTTATTCTATGAGGTGAAGTCTTGTGTTGACTGGCGTGACTGCTTGGTTTATAATTGTATAATAATTTCTCGACGTCCATTTCGTGTGATTTCAGAACGAAGGTGATCGTGATGGTTGACCGAAATGTGCTGAGAACGCCGTGCATGGCAAGCACTGGTCGCCGTAAGCGCCAGACAAACCTTCAAGACCTCGTTCATCTTAATAGAACTCTGATCACCAGAGCACTGATCGGAAGCCAGGCCAGCATTCAAAGCGTACGTCGTGTTAACTTGTCCTCACTGCACGGCAAACTTGCTACTGTCTTTATTTCTGTTTATTCTTGTGCTTATTTTTAAATCATACATGTAATAAATGCAGGTTTCCACATGAAATAAAAACAACAAGGAAAATTCAGGTTTACATGTAGATATAGGCCTACACATTATACATATAAAACGAACTGTCTGCGAAGTGACTTCGTCATTTTGGACACGTTAATCGTTTTTACTTACTTATTTACTTACTCACTTTATAGGCAGGTTCTTTCCTAGAAGGCTTTTATCATTCACTATTATTTTACAGTGTACTAACTTGATGATGGCAAAAAGCTGATATCTGACTGAATTAGCACACAGAAAATCTCTTCAGTATGAAGTTTATTCGCCATAAGCAGTAAGTAAGTAAGTAAGTAACGTGGATTTATATAGCGCATTACGTCTTCACCTCTAATGCACTAGACGTGTAGATAGCTCGAGAAAAACTGTGTCTTTAAAAGTCGTCTGAAAGTTGTCGTGTTGACGGTGGGGTCGCGCAGCTCATCGGGCAGAGCGTTGAAGGGCTGTTGAGGCCCCACCGCACACGTAACAAATACCTGCATTTTTACAGATATTTTCTAAGGGCTAAATGTAGACAGACAAGACAGATAAAATACGAGATACTGTATGTACTGAATATATACTATGTATTGAACTGTATTAAGACGACGGTACAGATAAATGACAGATAAATGCGGTTTTATCACAGCACACATATCGAATGCAGTTGCGAATGGTTTACATTGGTTTTGAATCAGTTGGTTATAGATGTCTGGATGGTACATAATACTACTAATAATAATCACAGTAGCAGGTTTTAATACTTTAGTACGAGTTATTAATAATTTGTAACGGTGTTTGCTTTTTTGGGTAATCCTGTCGATGTCTCGACGGTTGTAGGAGTTGGGTGTGACGATCCTGGATGTGAGCGAAACGACGGATGGCGCTGACGAGACAACGATCACGATCGGCATGATCACTAGCATGAGCAGCATCAGCAGCAGCGTGTCGCCTGAAGACGGCGGATTGAGCGGCAGTTTGTTGATTGGTGTCGTTGCTGCAGTCGCCATACTCATTCTCGTCCTCGTGTTCGGCTGCTGTGCGTGGTTCGTACGACAACGCAGTCGGATGAGTCGTTTTCAGCTCGACTCAGACACAGGTCAGACGTCGTCGAATATATAGCAGTTGTAATCGTGGCATAGATCATAGCGTGAACATGTCACATATCGCCATAACTTTTTGAATAGGAAGAACCGCACGCGTTTTGTTTTCCTTCTACTTCTGGTTGTGAAGAATGGTATTCCGACAACTATGAACTATAATAATCATCAAAAAACTGACATAGGATAAGCTAACGAATCACAATACTCAGAACTGTCTTTATTACATGTGGCATGTCATCAGCTTCTGCGGGGCTTTGCTGCTCTTGCCCCCTCGTCCCCCTGTGC
>Ga0056115_1000517_pt1 | contig 17325 bp, 14 predicted proteins | sample WorMetOlspDAHAB1_FD_77007 | JGI IMG/M metagenome (GOLD analysis project Ga0056115, IMG submission 77007) | Marine gutless worms symbiont microbial communities from Max Planck institute for Marine Microbiology, Germany - Olavius sp. DAHAB.1 ...
TTAATCGGTAACTTATTGAAATTTATTCAAATCCAAATTTATTGCCACCAAGTCAATATCTCGCATATTATCAGGAGGTTAAGGCAACTCGCGCCATAGGGCAATCCCTACTTTTAGACAAATCAAAATTTGTTACCTTAGCTGATGACATATATTATTTTGTTCCATCCCCAAAATGTTTGTTTATGTCAATAAAACCCCATACTGATTCAGATAAATCCTCTTCCATCAGTTGATCTAAGCATGCACAATTCAAATGGTTTGACATTTGCCACATTGTGGCATAGATTTACTCTATAAATCTGTATTCAATTTACGTAACTGATCTGATTATATTGAAAAATTCTCTTTATCAAGCTCTCATATAATTGGTGCTGTAATATGCGGCACTACCTGGAAGGAGGTCATGAAAATGGAGCTATTGGTAAAGTATAGTCTATCTCCATCAAAGCAATCATCAATTTTAATGAAGATTGACGGCTAAGGCTCATGCCAGTTGGTATGGGTTTTTTTGTTTTTCGAGCTGTTAAATAAAACTTTCAATGTTTTTGAAAGATAAGAAAAATGCAATGCCCAGAATGCCAATTTGAGAATCGGGAGAATGCTAATTTTTGTAAAGAATGCGGTGCGAATTTAGAATTTGCGTGCTCGGGTTGCGGTACTGTTTACGAAATAGGTAGTAAATTCTGTGATGAATGTGGATATTCTCTGGCCCGAGATTCACAGATCAGGAATACCGAACCAACCAGGGATGGCGAGAGAAAACATGTCACCGTACTTTTTTCCGACCTTTCAGGATACACCGCCATGTCTGAGCAGTTGGATCCTGAAGAAGTAAAGGAAATTACAAGCCATATTTTTGATGATGTTTCAAAAATCATTAGTAAATATGATGGATTTATCGAAAAATATGCCGGGGATGCCGTAATGGCGCTATTCGGCGCCATCCAGTCTCACGAGGATGATCCAGTCAGGGCCCTCCAAGCTGCTCGTGAAATTCATCGCCTAATTGAATCTATTAGTCCTCAGTATGAAGGTAAAATTGGAAATTCACTTAACATGCACACCGGCATCAATACCGGACTGGTCGTCACCGGTGAATTGAACCTTGAAAAGGGTGTTCATGGTGTTGCCGGTGATGCCATAAACGTAGCGGCTAGACTGAGCAGTCTGGCAAACGCAGGAGAAATATTGGTCGACCGTGAAACCTATTCCCGCACTGAAGGATACTTTCAATTTGATAACCTGCAACCGGTTCAACTTAAGGGCAAATCTCAACCCATCGATGTTCACCGGTATGTGGCCGCCAAAAAGCAGCCACAAAAAATTCATCGACTGCACGGATTAAGGGCCGAGTTGATCGGAAGAAAAGCCGAAATGTCTCAGCTTTCCGAGGCCATCCAAAATTTATCGCTGGGAAGAGGATCGGTTTTCTCAATTATTGGTGCTGCCGGGACTGGAAAAAGCCGACTGATTGAAGAGTTTAAAGCGAGTTTGAATCTGGATTCCATCCAATGGAGGGAAGGAAATGCATTTGCATACTCCCAAAACATTCCATATTTCCCGCTCATAGATCTTATCAGTAAAACTATTCACATCGATGAGAGTGACTCTCCGGATACCGTTAGGCAGAAGCTTGATTCGAGCATCGATGCTTTATTGGGAGACAAGGAGAATATTGTACCCTATATCGGAAGTCTGTACTCTATAGATTATCCCGAAATCTCCGAAATAGGCCCTGAATTCTGGAAGACAGAACTGCAAAAAGCCATGTTGAAGGTTCTTACTGCTTTGGCTCAGCGAGCACCAACAGTTGTCTGTCTGGAGGACCTTCACTGGGCGGATCCTTCCACGTTGGAGCTCGTTCATTTTCTTTTGTCGGAAATCAGGCATCCCGTCCTGTTTCTTTGCGTATACAGGCCCACCATTTCACCCTTTCCCACGCATCAGATGGAAGCAATGGCCATTTCGCATCGGGAAATATACTTGCGGGATTTATCGCTTTCTGAGGCCCAAAACATGGTTGAATCTCTGTTGAAAACCAATACTGTGCCCGAAGAACTCCAGCATTTTATTCGCAGCAAGGTGGAAGGAAATCCATTCTACTTAGAGGAGGCGGTTAATTCACTTATCGAATCAGACATATTGATATCTGAAAATGGCAATTGGAAGGTAAACGGCCCCATTGCCGAAACTGATATATCGGCGACGATTCAGGGCGTCATAACAGCTAGAGTGGATCGTCTGGAACTGGAATCCAAACGAATCCTGCAGGAGGCTTCTGTTATTGGAAGATCCTTTTATTATGACATTTTGAAGAGGATCAGTGAGATTAAAGATAATATCGATAGAAGCTTGAGCGGATTGGAGCGATTCAACCTTATCAGAACTAAATCGATTGAGCCCCATCTTGAGTACATTTTTAGGCACGCTCTAACCCAGGAAGTTGTCTATAACGGTCTCCTGAAAAAAGAAAGACGGGAAATCCACAAACGTATCGCCCATGTCATCGAAGAGCTTTTTGAGGACAGACTTTCTGAATTCTATGAAACCCTGGCCGTCCATTATACCCGAGGTGAATCGGAAAAAAAAGCAGTGGATTATTTGCTCAAATCCGGGCAAAAAAGCCTGGCCAGGTTTTCAGTTTCTGAAGCGCACCAGTATTTCAAAAAAGCATTTGAAATCCTGTCAGCCAAAGAAAACAAATATGATGCCGATGGTCTAACTATCTTGGATATCCTCAATAGTTGGGGTTATGCTTATTATTACCTCGGCGAGATCAAGGAATTCATTGATCTTTTCGAATCACATCTGGACCTTGTGGAATCTGTTGACGATAAGGCCAGAGCCGGAATGTTCTATGCATGGTTTGGAATTGCTTTTTTCATGGCCGGAAAACCAAAAGATTCCTATAAATATCTAAAAAAAAGTTTGGACCTTGGTGAAAAATCCGACAACAAAAAAGTGATAGGTTATGCGCACACCTGGCTGTCGTTTACATGTGGTGCGCTGGGATATTTTTCTGAAGGTATCGAGCATGGTAAAAAAGGCCAGAAGATAGCCGAATCATATCCAACGGATCCCTATCTTTTTTTCAAATCCCTTGCCGGATTGAGTCTTATTTATATTTACAGTGGGGAAATGCAGAAAGCCTTTGATGGCGCACAGCAGCTTCTGGAATATGGTGAGAGAACCGCTAACAGTCGAAGCAAGGTTTTCGGTCATTTTATTTACGGAATTGGTTACTGGGCCATTGGTGATATGCGATCCTCCCAAAAAAGTCATGAAAAGGCGGTTGAAGCCGCGTTAGATCCCGCCTACGCACAATTCCCGAAAGCGTCGTTGGGCATGTCATATTTTATGGATGGACGCTTGGATGAGGCAAAAAAAGTGCTTCACTCCTGCCTGGATTTCTGCGAGCAGAGATTTTTAGGAATGTTCACAATTCAAGCCCAATATACATTAGCTCCCGTTTTGATTGCAAAAGGCCAAATGAGGCAAGGAGCAAAACTGATGCAACAAGCGCAACAGGCAATGAAGCATAACCATAGAAAAGTGGAGTATGCCATATCCGAACACGCTTTAGGAGAAATATATTGGTATATGTCTTCAGGATCCAAACCTTCTTTATCGATAATAGCCAAAAATGTAGTATTTTTATTGAAAAACGTGCCTTCGGCGCTCAAAAAATCCGAAATGCACTTTAATAGTGCTATCAAAATTTTTGACGAGATCGGTGCAAAAGTCCTTCTTGGCACAAGTTATCTGCGGCTCGCTCAGTTGCATTTGGCAAATAAAAAAAACGATCTGGCTAGACAAGCGATCACAGAGGCAATTGCCCTTTTTAAAAGTTGCAATGCTAAATCCTGGCTCGAACAGGCGAACGGCGTTCTTGCTGCTTTGCAGTAAGCCAAACGATTGATTTTTTAATTTAGGAATCTGAACGTGAAGCTCCCCGAATACAAGCGAAAACTGACCGCCATTCTCAGCGCAGACGTAGTAGGCTACAGCCGCCTGATGGGCGAGAATGAAGTGAGTACCATCCGTACCTTGAAGCGGTATAAAGAGGTGATCGGAAAACTCGTTCAAAATTACCGTGGAAGGGTGGTGGATGCACCGGGCGATAACCTTTTGGCTGAATTTGTCAGTGTCGTGGATGCGGTGCAGTGCGCGGTTGAAATCCAGCGGGAAATATCCGAGAGCAACGAGGAACAGTCCCAAAAATGCAAAATGAAATTTCGTATAGGGGTGAACCTGGGTGATGTGGTTGAGGAGGAGGATCGCATTTATGGTGATGGTGTTAATATTGCAGCACGAGTTGAAGGATTGGCAGAAGCTGGCGGAATATGCGTTACCGGAGCAGCCTATGAACAGGTTAAAAACAAAATTGAAGCGAATTTCGAATATATGGGTCAGCAAAAAGTCAAGAATATAACCGACCCTATTGAAGTCTACCGAATCGGTAAGATCACATACGATGCCCCGACAGCGTTCAACGAACTACCACCTCTGTCAAAAAATCCTGAGCTGCCCGAAAAACCATCGGTTGTCGTTTTACCATTTGAAAATCTGACGGGAGACTCCAGCCAAGAATTTATTGGAGATGGAATTACCGAGAGTATTAATGTTGCACTTTCCAAGCTCGATGAACTTTTCGTGATCGCCAGAAATTCAGCGTTTGCTTATAAAAATAAACAGGTTCCGGTTGAGCAGATTGGTCAGGAATTAGGCGTTCGCTTTATTTTGGGCGGCAGTGTACTTAAAGCCAGTCAGCGAATTAGAATCACAGCTCGATTAGTTGACGTCACAACCGGCCACCATTTATGGACTGAACAATTTGACCGGGAGATGGCAGACTTTTTCAGCCTGTTGGATGAAGTAGCCCAGAAAACTACTGTTTCATTACAAGTTGAGCTCACACAGGGCGCACAGGTGCTTCGAACCTTGGACACCAGAAATTTTGAGGCCTGGGGTTGCTACATAAAAGCTGCAAATTTTTTTATGCGTTTTACGCACTATGATAATGTCAAAGCGAGAGAGCTTCTTTATAAAGCCGTTGAGGCAGATCCTGGATTCGCGCTGGCCTGGCTTCTATTGGCCTGGACTTTCTTCGTCGAAGTGAGATTTGGATTTACAAAAGACCCAGTAGAATCAATTGGGAAAGCAATTGAATTTGGAACTAAGGCAAAAGAATTGGATGAAGTTTCGCCGGATACCCATTCATTCTGGAACACGGTATATCTAGTACAAGGAGATTTCGAAAAAGCTATTGAGAAGGGACAGAAGGCTGTTGAGCTCGGGCCCAATAATGCGCTTGCATACATCCTTCTCTGTCAAACCATGCGATTTGCCGGAAGATTTCAAGAGGCCATCAATTTTGGGAAGATCGCGATACGGTTATGCCCTCGATGCCCTTCCTGGTATTTAGCTGTTCTTGCTCCTGCCTATATCGAGGCCGGTAAACTTGAACAAGGGGTATCAATATTGAAAGAAGGTTTAGAGCGTTGCCGGAAAGGGGAAATTCCAGCCTCGCACGTTCTTCCTCACTTAGCCGTCGCCTATGTCCGCCTTGGTCAAAGGGATAGAGCAAGTGATTGCGCTCGAAAACTGATGGAGTCAGAACCGCTATTCTCATTGAGTTCGAACAGCGAACAGTTATTCTATAAAGATCCCAAGCTCAAAGAGGCGTACTTGCGTGACATGAAAGCTGCAGGGTTATCTTAGGAGTTGAATTCCGCCACCGACATTACTTTCTGAGATTGTATATTACCATACGAAAACCGCACTTTGGCTCAATTGTGGACTTCGGCTATAAGTCTACAATCTGAAACTCTGGCTAAAATTTCACCTTCCATTATGAAATTCAAAAGCAGGCAAAATTTAGATGTGTTTTGCACGCCTGAAGAGATCCGGCATTTTAAAGAGGGGCTATTTTTGGGATAGCTAAAAAATGGTATCAGTTGCGATAGGCCACTTTCACAATAACTTGCATTATCCTTCAAAACCAGATTCCGGAAATAGATTAAAGTATAACTTTGGTATCTTTGCCCTGCGATATCCCACCGATAATACAAAATCAGCCGGATTGCTGATAAATTGAGAAACTAAAAACTATCAATTCATCTGAAATTATTCCAGATAGAATCTGGATACATGAAACGCACTATGGAATCAATCGGTATTTTATTTTTGATTATTATCCGGCTAATTTCGCGATCTCGCCCTCACACTCATTATAATCCGTGTAATCTGCGAAATCTGTGGATTAAATCCAAATTTTCTTTCCTTTTTCCCAAATTCCGCATCTTGCCGCATCATAGTCCTGTCCTATCGGACGACGGGTCCCACTTCCGAATTCAATAGCCCCTCATTCCTCTTTTCCGACTTCCGCATTCACACTTCCGAATTCAAAAGCCCCTCTTTTCATAACAAGCTATCCGTGTTAACCTGCGCCAATCCGCTTCCAAATAATAATGTACACTATTAAAAAAATCGGGGGAATTCGCCATGCCTGATATGCTGATAAAGTTATACGATCTGGATGATGACTGGAGCTTCATGGCCGAACAAAAAAAGAAAGGGATTACCATCCGCAAACCGATCGGCCCTGAGAAACATCTGGTTGTCGATTGGGTATCGGCCCATTTCAGCCCTGGCTGGACCGCTGAAACGGATGTGGCGACTGCCAACACCCCCCGCAGCTGCTTTGTGGCCGTGAAAACGTCCAAATTTATCGGCTTCGCCGGATATGATGCTACCGCCCTGGGATACTTTGGCCCCATCGGTGTTGAAAAATCCGAACGCGGCAACGGAACCGGCCAAGCATTGCTGAAGGCCTGTCTGCTCGACATGAAATTAAAAGGCTATGGCTACGCCATTGTCGGCGATGTCAACGAAACCGAATATTACCAAAAAGCCGTCGGCGCGATTGAGATCCCCGATTCATCCTCCGGTGTTTACCGGAACCGGGTTAAAACTGGTGTTTCTAAATAATGTGCTAAAAATTTTCGCTGAACAGTGTCAAAAATCTTTACTCTGCCCGCCCTTTGAGTTATGAACTATCAACAAAAAATCAACAAAATCCGGTTTATTAATTGATTTGCCCTGAAAAACATAGAATTCAGGTGCGAATAGACCTTGTTAGCTCTTTGATATAGGATGAAAATATTTTAATGTTGTCCCTGGCGGAGTAATTAACAAATCACTAAGGAGGAAAATCATGAGAGTCGTTATCACCGAACAGTGCATGGGAGACCGCAACTGCAACAAACTTTGTCCGGAAATTTTCGAGTATGACGAAGATCAACTGCTGTCGATCGTTAAAATGGACGAAATCCCCGACCATTTAAAGGAAATAGTTCTGCAGGCAGCGCGAGAGTGTGGCGCTGATGCCATTGAAGTCTACGAAAATGAGTGACCCGATTAATTGATACGGAAAATAAAGGAGGTCTAAGTTGGGTAAATTCAGAGAGAGTCAAACCGCTCAAAATCTGCTTAAGGCCTTTGCCGGTGAATCCCAGGCCCGTAACCGTTATACCTATTTTGCACGTCAGGCTCGCGAGGACGGTTTTATTCAAATAGCCGATATTTTTGATGAAACCGCCAACCAGGAGTGCGAGCATGCCCTGCGTTTTTTTAAGTTTTTCAATGGCGGTGAAATTGAGATCACCGCAAGCTATCCGGCCGGCGTAATAAAGACCACATTGGAGAATCTAGTCGCGGCGGCCGACGGTGAGCGCTTCGAACACACGGAATTGTACCCGGGTTTTGCCCAAGTCGCCCGCGATGAGGGCTTTCAACGTGCCGCCGACACCTGGGATGCGATTAGCGTATCGGAAAAGCAGCACGAAAAGCGCTACCGTGACCTGGCGGCCAATCTGGCGGCCGACAGGGCATTTGTGCGGACGGAAGAAAATGTATGGCGCTGCCGCAACTGCGGCTATCTGCACGTCGGCGATGCCGCGCCGGATAAATGCCCGGCCTGCGTCAAGCCCACGGGGTATTTCGAGCTGCTGGCTGAAAACTGGTAAGGTTCGCGGGTTAAAGGTTCACCGTTCAGGGGTGCCTTAGACAGCGGGAAGTTGCAGGTCCAGGCGACACTGTTTTCAGCCGCCTGGACCCCACACCTTTAGGCGTAGAGTCTTATTAGTAAATTCTTTGCACTATATGAAAAAACTTGTTTCACCACGAAGTTCACGAAAAATTCATAAAGTCCTAAATTTAATTTTTACGTTTGTGTTCTGCGTGGTTTAATTTACCTTTGGTTCCGGCTTGCCGGGTCGCAGCTTTAGCGAAGCCCGGCGCCCTCTGCGGTAAATATAAAAATTATTTCATTTACGCCTGCTGCGCCTTTTACCTTTATCCTTTGAGCTTTGACCTTTCAGCCTTGAGCTCTATTGCCTTTCAACCTTGAACCCTACGGCCTTCTACCTTTTGCCTCACCCCTTAAAACAAGGAGAAAAATTCCATGCCGTATTTCAGCATTGAAACCAATCATTCCATTGATCGGGCATCAATTCAGCAGCTTCTCAAAAAAACGTCGGCATTCATCGCCGACCTGCTGGGAAAGCCCGAGTCGTATGTCATGATATCCCTTCAACCCGATACACCGCTGATTTTCGGCGGCAGCGACGCTCCGGCGGCCTTTGTCCGGCTCAAAAGCATCGGTCTATCACAGGACCGCTGCCCGGAAATGTCCGAGAAAATCTGCCGCCTCATCGAACAGGATCTTGGAGTGCCCCAGGACCGTGTCTTTATCGATTTCAAGGACCTGGCAAGGAGCAAGTTCGGCTGGAACGGCAAGACCTTTTAATCTGATTATAGGAGAACTAACAGGCTATGAGCATAACCCCGGAAAAGTGGCAAACCATCGATGGTATAATTACAGCTAACGGATATACGGACTACAAATGGATCGATCCCAAAAGAATCATCGTATCCCAGTGGGTACGGATGAAATGTCAGTTCGGCTGCGGCGAATTCGGCCATGGCGCCGCCTGCCCGCCCAACACCCCCTCTGTGGCCGACTGTGAGCAATTTTTCGGCGAATACAGCAATGCTATCATTATGCACTTCGAGGGCATCATGGACAATCCCGAAGACCGTCATGCCTGGTCGCGCAAGATTAACGCCAAGCTGATCAAACTGGAGCGGGAGGTATTTCTGGCCGGCTGCGAACGCGCCTTTTTGCTGTTCATGGACTCCTGCTGCTTTTGCAAGGAATGCAGCGGCGAACGGCGGACCTGCAAAGAGCCGCGCCTGGCCCGCCCGGCCCCGGAGGCCATGGCCGTGGATGTGTATTCCACCGTGCGCCAATTCGAGTTTCCCATCAAGGTGCGCACCGACTTCGATCAGCAAATGGACCGCTACGCTTTTCTGATGGTGCATTAGGCGCTTAACGACATCACAGCGATAATTTATTGCGGATGATGAGAATACGCCGGCTTAGGCCTTTTCCTGGCCGGTTTACCCCCTTGCATAAACAACATGGCAAAGAATAGAAAATAGTTTGTATTTATTATCAGTATCAATCCAAAATGACTAATTCTTGGATATCTCCATTTGTGAATTCGATGGATGGGGTCGATGTTGCAATTCAGGTGCCCGGCGCCACATGGTCCCGCTAATTCGCAGCATTTCTCTCCCGAAGGGGTCCTTGCCCGAAAAGAAATCGCAGGATCCAGTCGAATCCCAGCAGCAAAAGTGCGGTATCGCTTTCACGGACGGCTTCCAGGCGCTCCTGCGGAACATGAAAACGGGATAAGAAGCTGCTGTCAAACACAAACCGGCGCAAGGTATCCACGTCATAGCTGGCCATGTAGGCCATTTTCATGGCCGGGCTGTCCGGGCCTTTATCGCCGAACGGATTCCGGCGCAACAAGGTATCGACCCGGGCCCACCCGGCATTGATCTCGTTGTAGTCGTCCATCTGCTGGTCTGCCATCCACTGGCGCGCGGTCCACTCCCGGTCTTCCCGGTGTCCGAGGCAGTGCCCGTGACGGGCAACGTAGCAGCGGATATTCAACTGGTTTTCCCGGTCGCCAAAATAGGCTGGCTCCAGGGGATAGGCCCGGCAGGAATACGGTCGGTCTTCATAGACCATGCACCCGTTTTCAGACAAAAAAGAGCAGGGGCTGTCCGGGTGGTCGCTCATCTTCAACATGACGTTGGGAAAATACGGGTTTTCCCGCAACGCCGTATTGGTGTGCTGCAATAATAATTCCGCTGAAGTCATGCCGAGGCGCTGCTTCAGCCTGATGATATCATAGGGATACAGATACATGTCGGCATTGTGGCAGCAGCGGGTATAACAGGCGACACCGCTGTGGCAGGCGAAGCGGAACGTGCCGTCCCCGAGCAGGTACCGGCTGGTGTCTCCAACAGGGGTGTTCTTTCTTTTAGGCATATGATTTCCTAACATTGAACAACCGAAAAAAAGGAATTCTATCTATTTTATTTTTAAAATGAGCAGAGCGAAGCGATTCCACCATTCGTCAATCGACATTCGTCATTCCCTGAAGTTTCACACGAGCACCGCCGCTGGCCGCCAGCGTCCAGTCTGATCGAAAAAGAAACTACATTTTTGTAATAAACGATGTAGTTTCATAAGAGCTAACAGGTGTCCGGGCGCTGGGATGCCGGATCCTGAAACCTAATTCCCACAAACTGCGCCATGGCTGCCCTGCCAGGGCCAGTTTTCCCGAGCGCAGTCCCGGGAAAAACGCAGCTTCTTAATCCCTCATCAGAGACAACTATAACCGGAGCTGTTTTGCCAGCTCCGCCACTCGCCTGCCCAACCGCTGACCGTTTTGCCGGGCAGCGGCATCCGGTGCACCGACGCAGGCGGTGCCGTAATGACCGGTAGCTGACATGGGATCGCCCACGATGATCATTCCATAGATCAACAGGGCCTGGATGATAGACATCATGGTGGTCTCTTTGCCGCCGCTGGCATCACCGGCGGTGGAAAAAGCGGCCCCGACCTTGTTTTCCATTTTTTTGCGAACCCCGACAAATTCGTCCAGGACTAATTTCAACTGCGCGGCCATGGTCCCGAAATAAACCGGTGAACCCACAATCAGCCCGTCGGCAGCCACAAAATCGTCCTTGACCACGTCCCGGGTATGGCGCAGCACCGCTTCGGCGCCGTCGACCTGCCCGACTCCCTCGGCGACAGCTTCGGCCAGCTTGCGGGTATTGCCGCCCTTCGAATAGTACAAAACCAGAACATTCATTGCCATTCCTTTCACGTATTGACTGACAGCCGTTCATATTCAATTCCGGCCACTTTAGACGAATGGGCGGAAAAAATCAATCCAGTGAAGGACAGATGTCAAATAATTGTTTGCATATACCCAAGATATTGAGTAAATTTACGCATTGAAATGCGTAATATGTAAAAATCCCTTGATCCGTGTAAGGAGGAGGAATTGCGTGGAAAAAAACAATCAGGTTTATGTCAAACTGCAAAAACATTTAGACAACCAGGTCCTCGGGTTTCCGGCGACACGGTCCGGCGTTGAAATAAAAATTCTGCAGCATATTTTTACACCCCGCGAAGCTGAGATTGCCTGTTGTTTGAATTATAAATTTGAACCCCTTGAAACGATTTTTAATCGAGCAGGCCGGCGGGTCGATACAGCCGGCGATCTTGAAAAAATTCTTGATAACATTCAGCAAAAGGGAGGTATTGAATCCAAAATCAAAAATGCCCGCATGCACTACTGCAATGCCCCCCTTGTGGTGGGAATGTATGAATATCAACAGAATCGCCTGACGCCGGAGTTTATCGAGAATTTCAATGAATACACTTCGAGCAAAAATTTCGGCCTTGCCTTTTTAAGTTCGAAACTTCCGCAGATGCGCACCATTCCAGTCTCCAAGAGTATACGCCCGCAGCACAATGTGAGCACCTTCGACGAAGTGGTCGCGCTGTTGCAGCAGGCTGCGGAACCCTTTGTGATTATTGACTGCATCTGCCGCAAGAAAAAGTCGCTGGAAGGCAGCTCCTGTAGGGTGACGGACCGCAAGGAGACCTGTCTGGCCATCGACAGCATGGCCCGAATGGCCCTGCTAAGCCATATCGGCAGAGAAATCCCCAGAGATGAAGCCATATCGATCATCGAGCAGAATCAGAAGCAGGGACTGGTGTTGCAGCCTTCCAATACCGAAGAAGCCGAGTTTATCTGTTCATGCTGCGGATGCTGCTGTGGAATGTTAAGGACTCAAAAAATCCTCCCGAAACCAGTTGATTTTTGGGCCTCTAATTTTTACGCGACCGTGGACAGGGACACCTGCGAAAGATGCGGTGTCTGCGTTAAACGCTGCCAGGTCGGTGGAGTAAGCCAATCCGCCAATAATCAGCCGGCTGTTGTGAATCAGGACCGCTGTATTGGGTGCGGTATTTGTGTCCCCGCCTGTCCGGCCCAATCCATAACCCTGGTGAAAAAATCTGCTGAAGTAAAACCGCCGCTAACACGCGAGGATCTTCACGACCTCATAGTAGCCGGCAAGCAAGGCAGCCTGGGAAAACTAAAGTTGACCGGCAAACTGGTTATTGACTCCATTCGAACAGGGCATATGGATTTGCTGAAGTAGCCCCAACGCAGCAAAAGTCGGAGGGCTACAGAGTCAAGGGTGAAGCCGTAGTAGGCTACAGCGATCCCTTGACAACGCAGAATCTGAAGTCCTCCGGCTTTCCGCGTTGTTTCAAGGGTAAACAACATGGCAAAATCGATCCGATCCTTTGAATACACAAATGAGGATATCCACGGACTACAGCACTTGCTACAATATTGGAAATAAATACAGTCCATTAACTTTCCCTTGCCTTGTTGTTTATTCAACTAAGGGGATAACAGAAAGGTGTGGATTTACATGAAAGTTCAAGAAGCAATTCAAAACCGGCTCAGTATCAGACAGTATGCAGAGGCATCGATTCCTGCCGACCACCTGGAGATTCTCTTTAAGGCCCTGCAACTCGCGCCATCGGCGAACAACTATCAAAACTGGGAATTTGTATTTGCCAGGAACCCGGATATAAAGCAAAAGCTCGTTCCGGCGTGTCTTAATCAGCGGTTTATCAAGGACTGCTCCTATTTCATCGCGGCAGTGGCGGATCCCACCCAAAAATGGCACATGGTGGATGTCACGATTGCACTGACCCAGTTCTCGCTCCAGGCCGTCGAGTTGGGATATGGGACCTGCTGGATCGGCGCTTTCGATGAAACCGGGGTCAAACGGGTTTTGAACATACCAGCGGATAAAAAAGTTGTGATCTGCATGACCTTTGGAGTGCCCCGGGGGCGGCATATCCATCGGGGCAGAAAGGAGGTTGATGAGTTTATCTTTTTGAATCAATTTTCGCCCACATAAAGGGGGAATCCATTGTCAATTTTGGGTTTCAGCAGCAGCCCGGTCATCGGTGGAAATGTCGAAACAATGGTTCAATACATTTTGGACCACAGCGCCAGTCAGTCTGAGTAAAATACTAAAAAACATAAGAAGCCCTAAACCTGCGGGCCTTAAAGAGCGGGATTTTTCAATATAGATTATGACGAGTTTGTATGCGAGGGCCAAAGAAGAGAGCTAATTGTCTATTTATGTCCCTTTTATGTACCACTTAACCGAGGAGGTCATCAATGACAGACAAAAAAGCAGACCTGGCAGGACCGGGAATCGGCAACTATGACGACTTAAAGCACGAACTGCCCGACGACTATGAATCCCTGCTATCCCCGAAAGAAACAATGCAGGCCGTCTTTGCCATCAAAAACTACATCGAGGAGAACCTGTGCAAGGAGCTCAACCTGCAAATGGTCCAGGTCCCCCTGATCGTTGACAGAGACAGCGGCGTTAATGATTACCTTGACCGCGATGGCTCGCGCACCCCGGTGGAGTTCCCCTGCGGACTGGGACTCGACAAACCCATCACCGCCCAGGTGGTTCAGGCGGCCACGAAGTGGAAACGCATGGCGCTAAAGCAGTTTGACTGCAAGGTGGGCGAAGGACTGTGCACCGACATGAAGGCCGTGCGCAAGGATTACTTTTTGGACCATGACCACAGCGCCTATGTGGACCAGTGGGACTGGGAGCGCGTTATCACCCAGGAAGATCGCACCCTTGAATTCCTCAAAGACATTGTTACCAGGATCTGGAAGGTCATCCGGGAAGCCGGCCGAATGGCGCAGGAGATGTTCCCGCAGCTAAAAGCCTCCAATTACCCCGATTTCCCAGAAGAAATCAAATTTCTGCATGCCGAAGACATGCTCAATATGTACCCGGATCTGCCGCGCAAACAACGGGAGACCCGAACCCTTTTGGAACACTCCCCGGCGCTATTTATCATCGGAATCGGCTCGGTGTTAAAAGACGGCTACCCGCACGAGATGCGCGCTGCAGATTACGACGATTGGGTCACGGAGACCATCGTCAACAATGGCGAGCAGTACCATGGGCTAAACGGTGATATCCTGGTGTGGAACCCCGTTACCAAACGGCGCCATGAACTGACCTCGATGGGCATCCGGGTCACCAAGGAGACCCTCAGGGTCCAGCTCAAAATATCGGGCCAGGAGGATTTTCTCAGCCTGCCATACCATCAGGCCCTGCTCAACGATCAGATTCCCCTGAGCATCGGGGGCGGCATCGGACAATCCAGGACCTACATGTACCTGCTGCGAACAGCCCATCTGGGCGAGGTGAGCGTAACGGTGTGGCCCAAAATCCTCAAAGACATATGCGCGCAAAAAAACATCAACGTCTTGGAGTAGGAGAAAAAAATGAATAATACGACCACCCATCCGGAGCAAGACCTGTTGGCCAGGGTGAACGTGGCCTCACCCGATGCGGACAGTAGTATATTGGATTGTGCCACAGTGCCGCCTTTGGAACCCTGCACAGCGGTAATAATGGGGGCTACCGGCGATTTGACTGCCCGCAAATTAATTCCGTCTCTTTTCCATATGTATCAAAACGACCGCCTTCCGGAGGCTTTTACCATTGTCGGATGCGGTCGAACACGACTTAATGATGAACAGTTCCGCAACAAACTGGCAACCGGCCTGGAATCGGCAAACCTGACAGATCGATCCGGTTGGACGAAATTTTCGCAATTAGTTTACTACCAGCCGGTCGAATCTGATGATCCGGAAGCATTCGATGCCCTGGCCTGGAAACTGGAAGAGCTCGACCAGAAGCATTACACACTGGGCAACCGACTTTTTTACCTGGCGCTGCCACCTACTATGTACGCACCGGTCGCGCAGGGGATCGGCAAATCCGGTCTGGGAATCGAGCAAGCCAACGGCAACGGTTGGTCTCGCCTGGTGGTGGAAAAACCTTTCGGCCGAAACTTAGAGACGGCCATCGAGTTGGATCACAGTATCCATAAATTTTTCCGGGAACATCAGGTTTTCAGGATCGACCATTACCTGGCCAAAGAAACTGTCCAGAATGTGTTGATGTTCCGCTTTGCCAACGCTATCTTCGAGCCGGTCTGGAATCGACGCTATGTCAATCACGTGGAAATCACGGCCGTAGAAACCCTGGGCGTCGAACACCGGGCCGGATACTATGAACAATCCGGCGTACTGCGCGATATGTTTCAGAATCACATGATGCAGCTGCTGGCATTGACAGCCATGGAGCCGCCTTCAGCCTTCGAAGACAATCGGGTAAGGGATGAACGGGTAAAGGTTTTCCGGGCCCTGCGGCCGTTTGAGGTCAACCGGCTTCAGGACCGGTTGGTCCTGGGGCAATACACTGAGGGTAACATAGACGGCAAAAAGGTGCCGTCCTATCGGGACGAACCCGGCGTGGATCCCCGGTCGTTATCTCCGACGTTTGCAAGTATGAAAGTCTTCATTGACAACTGGCGCTGGCGGGGCGTGCCTTTTTATCTGACCTCCGGAAAACGCCTGGCCCAAAAAATCAGTGAGATCAGTATTCAATTCAAACAGGTTCCCCATTCCATGTTCCGGGATGTTATCGGCCCGAATATCAGCGCCAATCGACTGACGCTGGGCATCTATCCGGATGAAAAAATTACGCTGACTTTTCAAACCAAATTCCCTGGTGCCCGGGTCTGTCTGAGAGCGGTGACAATGGATTTTCACTATTATCAGGGGAGTCAACAACCGGTGCTGGATGCCTATGAAAAAGTGCTACTCGACTGTATGCTGGGAGACCACATGCTTTTCTGGCGCCAGGACGCCGTGGAGCAGTGCTGGTCGTTCCTGACCCCTATTCTGGCCGAGTGCGAAACGTGCGGTGACAGGGACGTCATGCTGCATGCCTATCCGGCGGGTAGCCCGGGGCCGGAGGAAGTTGTCAGGCTTAAATCAGGCCTTTCGTAAATCGTGCGTGAAAGGGGCGAGAACGACGGCTTTCCTGGTATCCGGCCGTAGCAAAGTTGAAATGGTCCGCACCCTGATTTGCGATGCTAAAATCCGGTACCCACCGCAAAGGATCCGTCCGGAAGGTGGCCAGCTGATTTGGCTGCTGGATCAGCCCGCTGCATCTCTGCTGCCCGAGGATATATGCTCGATGTAATTAGGCGACCCCAAGACTATCCCTATGGATTTTTAAGGCACTAGGGAGGAAGTTAGGGATGTTGTCTAAATTAACCTATTGCCTGGCCTGCTAAATTATTTATTTCACATTTTTTTTTGAGATTCAATATAGGTAACACTGCAGATTGTTCTCTCTTTTGGGTGGTTTGACAGGTGTGAGATTTATAGGACACTCTATGGTTCTATAGTATATTTTATCTTTCTTGCCTTTGAGTTGATAACATTTATCAACCTTTTGGTCCCTATTGCTATCCTGGCCAAGAACCACCGTGTTTTGGGATTCTGAAAAGCAACAATTTGCCACGATATGTCTAAGCAATACACCTTTGAACGGGCGCCAAATGGAGCTTAGAGTTCTATCTGAGTTCTGGAATTCGTCGTTTCCAATATGTTCTTGTTGAATTGTTGGCTCTGCAGCCATATCCTGGAGGGGAGTCTGTTTCTTATCTCCATAGGCTGCACAGGCCATTGTAAAGATAACAATCAACAGGCACATGATATAATTCCTGAGCATTATTCTTTTATCTCCTCTTCAATTTAAGTTGCTGACCGCCTGTGAAGGTCTTGTTAGCGGTTTACAGTACTTGGAGAGATCAATTGATTTCCAGACCGCTTTTAATGGTAATAATTACTTTAGAGTTTGTCTGATAACCCGAACGGTTTTTAAGCCGAATTTCGGCTGAACAGAAATTAATTAATGAATTAATCATTAATTGTGTGCAGGAGTAAAAGAAAAAGATCACAGTAGATAAAA
>Ga0056115_1000518_pt1 | contig 17316 bp, 12 predicted proteins | sample WorMetOlspDAHAB1_FD_77007 | JGI IMG/M metagenome (GOLD analysis project Ga0056115, IMG submission 77007) | Marine gutless worms symbiont microbial communities from Max Planck institute for Marine Microbiology, Germany - Olavius sp. DAHAB.1 ...
AACCGCACGCCGGTAAATATAGGGAATTGACCCTATTGCGACAACGGGGAGGCGGTGGCTATGGCCTCCCTCTTACCCTCTGGTCTTTGCTCCATTAACCGACTTTTTAGCCATTTATATCTGGATTCGGCCGGTTTTTCAAAAACGCGGTGGGGCTTGTCTCCCGGATATAGGTTCGGATACCCTTGATGATCGCTTCGCACAGACGATCCTGGTATTTTGGCGTGGTCAATCTTTTACACTCTCGTGGATTGCTGATAAAAGACGTTTCGATCAGTACAGCCGGCATCTGAGCACCGAGGAGAACATAGAACGGCGCCTGTTTGACCCCTTTATCTTTAATCCGGCTGTAGCGTTTGGATTTTAAATGCCGGACCACTGCGCTCTGAATATAACCTGCCAGGCGACTGGATTCATTTATCTTGGCATTTTGCATCAGATCAGAAAGAATAGTCTGAAGGTCACTGATATTTTTGGTAGACGTTGCATTTTCCATTGCCGCCACGCGAATGGCTTCATCATCCGTGGCCAAATTCAAAAAATAGGTTTCGATGCCATAAGCACGACGATTTTTGTGCGAATTGGTATGGATCGATATGAATAGATCAGCATTTTTAGTGTTAGCGATAGCAGTTCGTTCTTCCAGCGTCAGGAACCTATCGCTGTTGCGGGTCAGATAAACTTCATATTTCAATTCCTTGCGTATCTTTTCGGCCAGCCGACGGGAAATTTGCAATACGACATCTTTTTCATGAACACCCTTCAGATATCCGGGAGCACCGAAATCCCGACCGCCGTGCCCCGGGTCGATAATTATGCGGCTGACGCCCAGTGCAAGCTGCTTGGCCAGCGCATTAGTGGGTAATTTGCCGCTTTTTTTGGATGTCATTACCGGCGGCCTTCGCCGTTTTACTTTGCTGTCAGACGTTCCCCAAACGTCGATTACGATCCTGAATGGATCTTTTAATGAGAAAACTTTATAGGTTTTGAACGATTTAATATCGACTACCACCCTGACCGAATCATTGGAAAATTGCCCGGCGCGGGCATCTGTCAATAAATCGTCATTGATCGGAATATTTCTTTTGAGGTTCTTGCCCAGCCGGCTTCGTTTTAAATCGACATAAAGCCGCTGGGGCTTATTGAGGGCCGGATCTTTTTTTAACAAGTGATGTTTAAAGGTTGTTTCGTGGCTGGCATCGATAACAACCCGGGTGTAATTGGGATTCGACCAGTAACGCAAATTATCGACTGTCCCCATGCCGTTGATGGGAGATGATTTTTTTTTATACGGACGTCTTGTCGAACTTGAGGAAGAATGCGCATTGGCATCGATCACCTCGGCGAGATCATCTTTTTTTAGGATAGAATTTCCTTTGGCCCACGCTGGCATTGAATCGATTAGCAATTCCGCTTTGATCCGGTAGCGGCTGTCCGGGAACTTATCAATAATCCGCTCATACATCGTATGGGCCGCCCGCAGATCAGATTTTCGGTTTGAGTAACCGTGGAGGTCGGCATACAGTTTGCCGGTCATGAACAATCCGGCTGCCCCTTTGGGACCGGTGGGATCCTTGCGATAGCTGGCGTAAAATTTATCGATGCACTGCAGCCAGCTGTCGCGTAATTTCATTTTATGTGAATTCTTTTTCAGATTACCGTAACAGGACTCGGCCGCACGATATAAATCAGTGACTGACTGGTTGGTGGGTTGTGCGGATTTCGTTGATGCCGGCTTTTTCTTGACAGTCTTGGTCGCCGAAAGATTGCGCAACGCCAGAGCGGCTTTATTCTGGTAGCGGCTGCTGGGATATCGCTTAATAATACGTTCATAAATATCCCGTGCCTCCTGCCGATCCGATTTTTTTCCCGAGTAATTCGCCAATTCCTGATATAGTTTACCGGACATATATAGACCGGCCGGTGCCCAGGGGCCGCCAGGGTCAAGGCGGTAAACCTGTTTAAATTTTTTTATGCACCGCAACCAGTTGTCACGGTATTTCATTTTGGCAGAGGAGTTGCGGAGCTTTTTGTAGCAGGCTTCGGCGCTGTGATAGGCTTGTTTTGGTGTTGTGGCCGCGGAAACACCACTTCCCAAAAGCCAGGTGCTGATACTTACCAGCAGGATGAGGAGAATGTAGGTTTTTTTAAACATAAAAAACGAGCAGTATCAAATAATCCATTCGGCATATTGGTTTGAACTTGTGCATATCTTAGCAGATTTAACTGAAAGTTCCAAACAGATAGTATGAATATTGGGTTAACATCACAGTAGGCTCAAGACTAGCTAAATCCAATCCATCCAAAAGCCTAAAAATCTCAAAATCCAATCTCCAATTTACAAATAAATTTCAAAGCTCAATACTGTGCAGTTAAAATCCGCCCGGAAGAGAAATTTCTATGTTTTCCCTTTCGCTTGTTGCTGCAGTTCATTTAAAACGTTTAGCGCTTCCAGCGGCGTCATAACGGAGATATCCATTTGATTTAATTTGTCAACAATCTGATTGTCGGATTTTTTAAAAAGATCCAGTTGCACCGGACCCCGCTCGGATTCTTCCTTCACAATACCGAGACAGGCCGATTCACCGGCACCATACTCACCCTGTTCGATATCAAAGAGAATTTTTTTGGACCGTTTAATTACCTGATCCGGAATACCGGCAAGCCGCGCCACCTGGATGCCATAGCTGCGATTGGTTCCGCCTTCCACCAGTTTTCTCAAAAAAATAATTTCGTCGTTCCATTCTTTCACGGCGATATTAAAATTTCTGACCCGGGGTTTGGTCTGAGCCAGCTCCGTCAATTCGTGGTAATGAGTTGCAAAGAGGGTTTTAACCCCTTTGTCTTTTAGATCGTGCAAATATTCCGCCACAGCCCAGGCAATGCTAAGCCCGTCGAAGGTACTGGTTCCCCGGCCGATTTCATCCATAATCACCAGGCTTTTTTCAGTAGCGTTATTCAAAATGTTGGCGGTTTCCTCCATTTCAACCATAAATGTGCTTTGTCCATGGGAAAGATTGTCCAGAGCGCCAACCCGGGTAAAGACCCGGTCCGTTATGCCGATCGTTGCATTGGCCGCCGGAATAAATGAGCCCATCTGAGCCATCAGCACTACCAGTGCCACCTGGCGTAAAATGGTTGACTTGCCGGCCATGTTCGGTCCCGTTATGATCAAAATCTGCTGGTTCTGGTTATCCAGCTTTATTGAATTGGGAACAAACCGTTCAGCGGTGATCATCTTTTCAACCACCGGGTGGCGGCCGTCTTTAATCAGAATATCACCGCCGGTGGTCATTGCAGGTCGGCAGTAATCATTTTGATCGGCGATTTCAGCCAGATCCGCCAGACAATCGACCCGGGCTATGAATTGGGCGACTTTCTGAATGTGTTGATTATTGGCCGCTATTTCATTGCGAATTTCTTTAAAAAGATCATATTCAAGCGCAGCCCGTCGATCCTCTGCCCCGAACACCTTCATTTCAAACGACTTGAGCTCATCGGTGATATAGCGTTCGGCGTTGACCAGGGTCTGTTTGCGAACATAATTGAGCGGAACGGATTCCGACCGGCTTTTGGGAACTTCAATATAGTACCCGAATACTTTGTTGTAACGTACTTTCAGCGTGTTGATGCCGGTGGCCTCGCGTTCACGAACTTCCAGCCGGGCCAGCCAGCCTTTGCCATCCCGGCTTATTTGAACCAGCTCATCCAGTTCACTATTATAGCCGTCTTTAATGATCCCCCCCTCGTTAATGGTGGGGGCCGCGTCTTCTCGAATCGATTTTTCAATAAGTTCGGCCAACCTATCGAGCCGCTCGATTTTCTCAGGGCGGTCAAATAGTGCGGCCCTGACGTCAGCCAACAAGGCCCATAAATCCGGCAGTATCACCAGTGATCGCTTCAGCGCTACCAGGTCTCTGGCATTGGCATGGCCCATCACGATTTTGCTGCCGATGCGTTCAAGATCGGAAACTGATTTCAGATTTTCACGGATGCTGCGACGGATATGGCTATTTCTTTTTAACTCCTCGACGCCATCGTGTCTTAGCTGGATCGTTTCAAGATCGATCAACGGGTAGCGCATCCAGTTGGCCAGTAGCCTGGCCCCCATAGCCGTAACGGTGCGGTCAAGAATGCCGAGCAGTGTTGCCCGCCGTGATCCGGTACGATTATTTTTAGTCAACTCCAGATTTTGTCGACTTAATTCATCGATTAGCAGATACTTATCCAGCCAATAGGTTTCGACTCGTGCAATATGGGCCAGTTTCTGTTTCTGAGTTTCGCTGACATAATAAATCACGGCACCAGCGGCACAGATGCCCGCCTGCAAGGTTTCACAGCCGAACCCCTCCAGCGTGAGGGTCTTGAACTGATCGGTCAACCGTTCATAACTTCTTCGAAAATCAAATGCCCGGTTGTCCAGATGAGAGGTAGAGACTTCCGGCAGGACCCGCATTAACGGTAAATAGAGCGGTTCTTTTTTTGCCGATTCTGAGAATAGCACTTCGCGTGGTGAAATTCGCTGGATTTCTTCCACGATGGAAGCCGAATCTTTTGATTCGGTCAAACGGAAATCACCGGTTGAAATATCCAGATAGGCAACCCCATAAACCTCGCCCTTCCAGGAAACCGCCAGGACATAGTTGTTGGCACGTTCATCCAACAGCTCATTTTCGATAACCATACCGGGCGTGATCACCCGCACAACGTCTCTTTTCACCAATCCCTTGGCTTGGGCGGCATCTTCGATTTGATCGCAGACGGCAACCTTGTAGCCATTGTCAATCAAACGGGCAATATAGCTTTGGGCCGCTCGGTGGGGGACGCCACACATGGGAACCGGTGATTCTTCGTTTTTATTTCTCGAAGTCAGGGTGATTTCAAGGACTCGGGAAGCCAGTTGCGCATCCTCGAAAAACATCTCATAGAAATCTCCCATTCGGTAAAATAGTATCGTATCAGGATACTGCTCCTTGATGGACAGATACTGTTTTATCATCGGAGTCGATTTGGGAGGGCTCATAGGTTTTAGGGAGATCAGAAGACCGAACTAAAAGGCTTTGTCCAGATAGAGTGCCGCCAATGAAATTACATATCCAAATTATTGGGGATAAAAAAATTTCGCGCTAATTCGTGGCCTGCAAGATATACAGTGAGATTATCGTCAATTATTTCTTTTCGGTGGGAACCTCAAGAGTTGCGGTATCCTCGCCGGGATTGGCGTTAAATTTGTCTGCACCGGTTTTTTCTGTTTTATCACCAGGGCTTTCGGTCGTGGCTTCATCGACAATCTTTTGGGTGGTGTTCACATCTAATTTGATGGTATCGACCTGGCCGTCTACCGGTGTATCGGCGTCTTTGAGCGTGACGATTTCTCCCTTTAGCTTATCCATTTCGGTAGTGTCAGCGGCAATAGTGGTATTTAGCTTCTTGATCGTGCGTTTGGCTTTAAAACGGGCCGAAAAACTAAACAGAAAGGCAATGATGAGTCCGCAACAAAAGAAAATCAGCACCAGGACGGCATTGTATAATTCCGGTATCGAATATTCTTTAATTCCGAAATTGAGATGGAATGCGTTTTTGGCCAGAAAAAATGTCTGATTTTGAAAGATAAACAGTGCAATGAATCCAAAAATAACCACCCAGAGTATCAGTGTGCCTTTCTTCATCGATTTCTCCATTAGTTTTTCATATTTAAGTTCAAAGTATCAAAATACGGTTTTAAATTTTCATACGTGGTCCTAATGTGTTCGGGGATTACCCTGACCTCTGCAAAAACGGTGAGCGCATTCGTATCGCCGAACCACCTGGGCACAATGTGAAAATGCAGATGTTCTTCTACTCCAGCACCGGCAACTTTGCCCAAATTAAGCCCGACATTGAAACCGTCGGGATTCATGACCTGTTTTAAAATGTCCACGGATCTTTCAACTGTGGCCAGCAGTTCACCCATCTCGTGCCGGTTGAGTTGATCCAGCGCGGATAGATGTTTAATCGGTGCAACCAACAGATGGCCGTTGATGTAGGGAAATTTGTTCATCATGACCATGGTATCATTTCCGCTATAAAGCGTCAGATCATCATTTTTCTCAAGGGCGTCACAAAAGACGCACCCCGCCTGCTTATCGGCCAGGATGTATTCCATTCGCCATGGGGCCCACATTGTTTCCATATTCCAGCAATCTTTCCATTATTCCAAATTTATGGATCGGTATGGCCGTCGGATAATCTAATTCATATCGTAAAAGGTATAGAACTGTCGGAAACTGACACCCGGCAACTCAATAGTATCGAACAATTTAACATGGTCCTGGTGAATAGCAAGTATAGGGCACCTGAACGCCATTTTTGATCACGTGGTAACTTACGCTGTTTATGACGAAAACTCAACCTTTTTTTCCGTCTAATCGTGATCGATTCTGAGTTCAAATCCATTATCAATTTTAGGGTCGCGGAAATAAATAAATACACATAGATTGCACCGGATATTTGTTCGCCTTCAAGGTGCGCCAGAGGAGCATATTGTCTATATGTGACTTTTGGTGCAACGCTGAAGGCGGGCAAAAAGACATGCAAGATTTTGCATTTATTTATTTTTTAGGCTCTTACAGCTAAATGGGCGGGGACAACTCCCGAACAAAATGAACTCATGTCAACAAGTAGCGATGGGAATTGATCAACACGGTTTCTTGGAAAAGCCAAATTAACCCTGGATCGGATATTTTTCAAGCAGGATTAATTAACGGGACTATTTCCAGATCGCCCCAGGCCCCAATTTTTTCACCGGTGATGATGACCATTCCTGAAATTTCAGCAATCCTCCGGCCGGCAGCCAGGGCGGATTTAACATCCGCCTCAGATTGGATCCGATTGCCGATTGATGTTGCCGCGGCATCTGCCAGTGCACAGGAATCGGCAATTACACAGACCGCATCTGCCTTGCCAAGACTCAAAGAATGTCCCAGCGTGCCCGAGGAGGTGCAGGCGGCAGTCGGTTTTTTTTTACAGCTTAGCTGAAGGCCGACCTGCATGCTCAACGGGGAGTTACCCGCAAAAATTCCAACCGTCACCGGTGTATTTGTTTTAATGAAAACATCTCCTCCATTTTCCACAATGACCTGGTCAGTGAGATCTAAAAGTCCCAACCCCACGGTTTCGGCCATGGCGCCGGCAACGGCAGCCATCGGCCCGACACCGGCCTTGGCGCCGGCGTTTATCATGTCTGAGATAATGTTCGGTGCCGGACCCGAATGCCGCCAGGGGACCAGAGTCGTCATAAACTCCGGATAGGCTTTAATATACGCTTCTACATAACCACGGTGTTCGAACACCAGTTCCCGGGTTTCCTGCACCAGTCTTTTTTCAGCATGCACCAACAAGTCGGTTTCCTGCACCACCACCTGAAAGGTTGTCAGTTTTTCCGTACTCACCAACTTTCGATATGTACGATCTTGGTGCAATTTATTATCCTGTGCAACAGGGTCCTTAACAATTGGTATAGTTCATGCCTCCAAGGTCACATACAAGTTTGACCTTCGACATGTCTTTCAATCATGAGCGCACGTCCGAAGGGTTCAGCCGTTTTGAATTTTGATTTGCGGTCATTGGAATTTGTTTGATATTTGGTGCTTGCTATTTGTAATTTTAATTATGTGATTATTCGCAAGAAATAATGTGATAATATTGGTATTCTCCATCGACTAGATCGCCTCTACGCGCGGCCTTAATGCTTCCGGGCACTGATCCAGAAAATACTGATCGGTCATGCCGGAGATAAAGTCCCTTACAATTTCAGCCGGCTGGTGTCGCTGGATATAGTCCTGGGTCATATCCTTAAGAAACTTGCGAAAAATTGCGGATGATTTCCGCTGGTTATGGATATCTGCCAGATATTTTTCGAACAGCAGGCCAAAGAGTTCTTTTATGCGAATCGTATACCGTTTAATCTTGGGATTCAAATATATACACTCCAGATTATATGCTTTAAGTTCGATCAGGGCATCCGACACATCCGGGCTGAGGGCGATGTAGGCTTTTTGATAACTGTTGCGGATGATATCCGTTACCAGGTTGTATACGATGGTCCCGTTGGTTTTACCGAGGACTCCGACTGCAGGGCGCGGTAAATCACTGCGCTGAATCAACCCCAGCCGAATAGCGTCTTCGATGTCCCGGCCGATATAACTGACCGTATCCGCCATTCGCACCAGACAGCCCTCAAGCGTCGCCGGTTTAAGTACCGTCTGCGGATCCTTCCGCTTAGCGGCGATCCGTGCATCAAAATCGTCAAAGGTTTGGCAGGTCGCGGGTAGCAGTTGTTCGCTGTGCATTTCCCCGTCGTGACACAGTATCCCGTCCAGTGTCTGAAGACACAAATTCCAGCCTTTGCCCTTGCGCTCAACTTTTTCCAAAAATTGCACGCTTTGCAGGTTGTGATGAAAAGGCCCGATACCGTTGTCCTGACAGATCTCGGAAAGAAATCGCTCGCCATCATGGCCGAAAGGTGCATGCCCGATATCATGCCCCAGGGCAATGCCCTCAATTAAATCTTCATTAAGGCCTAAAAATCGTCCGATGGTCCTGGCAATTTTGGATACTAGTTGCACGTGGAGGACACGGTGCGTAATATGATCGTTTTTAACCAGGTAAAACACCTGGGTTTTGTCAATATACCGGGCATAGGCCAGAGAGTGCAAAATTCGGTCCACATCGATCGAGAAGGCCTGGCGGTACCCTGGATCATGACGTTCATCGGATACGCGCCGGATTCCCTGGGCATTACGGGTTGCCCGGGAGGATAACATTTTAATTTCCTGCTGATCCAATATCGCTTTGAGTTTAACCAGAGATTTGGCTTCTTCAAATTTCTTCATTTTCGATCATGGCTTCCATCAATGCACTGTAGTCGATACCGGCCCGGCGGAAACCCTCCTTGCCGTATTTCATATTGGCCTCAAGAACATAAAAATCGCCTTCGGACAGACAAATGTCGATCCCCACATCGTCCCAACGGCATGATCTGGCAGTATGTACCGCCAGGTCAAGGGCTTCCGACGGTATGCTCTCCAGGCTTACCCTGCCGCCGACAGCTATATTGCAGCGAAAGTCATTTTCAGGGGCAAGGCGCCAGTAGGCATGGACAATTTTCTCACCGATTATAACGATTCTGATATCACGATCAGACGGCAAAAACTCCTGAATATAAGCTGTGTTAGTACCCTTAAGATAATTCAATAGATCGGAATTTTGTTGAATCAGGTAAACCCCGCGACCCATCGCAGAGCCACGCGGAATTTTGGCAACAAAGGGAAACGCAAAGTCGTTGGTGATGTTTTTTTTCTGGTGTTTGCCGTAATATACCCGGGTTCGAGGGTGAGGAATTTCGAGTAACTCGAACATGGCTGTCTGTTTAATTTTATCCTGGACGCATTTATAGTTGTGGTATCCGGGAAAGGTGGGTTTGCCCATTGCGTCGAACATATCGGCGTAGAAAGCCGAGGGGTAATAAATTTTCTTAGCGTTTCGAATCAGCCCCGCCTCCCGATCGTTATAGTCCGAAAAGTTGGGTCGGACCCCCAGCGTGATAACGTTTTTACAATTCCTGAGATGAGCTTCGAGGGCGATGGCTTTTGGGGTGGTGTTCATTGTCATTGTCTATACATTAAGTAGCACTGAATTGTAAAACAGCGAGTTGCCTGCAACTGGTTAATGGTGTCAGGATTCAGGTTTCAGCCCACCCAACTCTGTCCGCTGATCTCCGTCTTCGGTCCTCTATCATCTGAATTCCGTTTTCTGTCTTCTGTCCTCTGACATCTGTTCTCTGACATCTGTCTTCTGACACCTGATACCATTTCTTCCTGCAACCTGATCTTCGAAACCTGTATGGTGAGGGGGCATTCTGTTTTCTATTTAAAAAGGTGCTCAATCACCTCCAGACTCCGTTCCATATGACTCCCCGACCAATAAATGCGTTCGCATAGACGGCACGTGCTAAATTCATCGTGGGTTTCCCAGATGTAATCAGGCACCCGACCGAAAATGACTTGTTTGTTGATCCCGACAATCGGAGAATTGCAGTGCAGGCAGATCGAAAACACACAGATATCTTTGTGAGTGATCGCCAGTTCACCGAGAACCTGCCTGAGCTGGTCAAAGACATTGTCGGCTTCAATGAACACAAGCCTTTTACCGCCCAACCGGTCGCGAATTTTTGTTGATCGCGTTAACAGAACCCGTTCTTGTTCCAGATGTTCGTAAAAAGCTTTGTGGGAAACATCTGATTCAAAAATGGTGTCAAACCCCAGGATACGCAACCATTTTGCCAGTTTCCCCAGGGTTCTATCCGCCGCAAAGCAGTAATCCATTTATTAATCCGCCCTTAAAGTAATTCGGTTGCGGTTCGTTTTTTTGCATTTTTTTTCATTCAACAGTTTCAATCACGTCTTAACTCCTCATAGGCCCTTTGGATCTCCTTGAATCGTTTCTCAGCAAGCGCCTTAAATTCATCGCCTAGATATTCCACTTTGTCGGGATGATATTTACCGGCAAGTTGCCGAAAAGCTTGTTTGATTTTCTCCTGGGAAGCGCCGCGTTCAATTTCCAGGATTTGATATGGATCCCAGCGGCTGGATGATGAATATTCGTCAAAGGTGTTCGCTCGGGATTTGTTATTTGCAGATGTTCGATTGCCGGTAGGATCGGTCTTTTTGCCATTTTGATAATATTTCTGAAAGGCTTCACGTTTTTTTTTGCGGTTATAAAAATACCTCAAAAGAAAACCCAGAATCACGACATCATCGAGCCACCCCCAGCCGATCATTATGTCCGGCAAAATGTCATATGGGCTCAGAATATATAGTAGCGCCAGGATGATTAAGAGAATAGTCCACATATTGTTGAAGAGTATAAATTAAAGTGGGGGGCGGGTCAACGGCAGCAACCGTACTTTATTTTTCAAGGCGGTTAAACTGTGGCATAAAATTTAGGTTAAAGTTCCTAAAATATAAGCCGATCTATATTTATCCTGACAAAATTAGGTTTATCGGGCGAGCAAAATATGGGAATCCCTTTTTTACGGGTATAAAGCTATATGCGCAAATTCTTTCAAATATTTATAGTTTTCAGCATCGTCACGGTTGCCGGCACCGCATTATATGTATACTTAACCGATAAACACGTTATCGTATTTAATAACGGCACCATTCTGACCGTCGATGACAGCGAAGTCATTTTCTTAAATGACGGAACTATTTTATATGATGATTCGATAATCGAACAAAGCGAGATAAAATATTACTCCAAAAGGAAGATCACTCACATATTCTTGGATTTGCGCAATAGTTCAGATTCAAAATGGAATCGTTTTGAATCGGCCTTAAGCAATTTCCTTTCCGGTCGTAATATCTCGACTAACTTCACAATAACTATTTCGATAGCCGTCCTGGCGTTATTATCGTTTTTTCTGCACCGGTTCAAATCCAGGCGCTCTGCCAAACCCCACAAAAAAAACACCGCTGAAGGTGAGGCTAAAATAGGCTCTATTCCTGCGAAAGATAAACATCCTACCGAAGAGGATATTGTACGGTTCTTTTTAAACTTATTTAAATGTCAAATTGGTGCAGAACCGGACGCCAAAGTTGAGTTTGCGGCGCTGAGGTCTAAATCATCGGGACCCAACCATATATACGAGTTGCGGGTCAAACATTTGGAGGATTGGGCCAAACGACGGATGACCATTGGTCCGTTGGGAGAAGAAGCCGGCAGCAAGAGCAAATGCTATTACGTGATCTACGACGTGCACCTGGTCGTTAAGATTCCGGTACGACCGGTGACCGACTTTGAAATTTATATTGAAAGTATCCAGAAAGAAGTGGCGATTGTAAACAAACTGATACCCAAGGAGTGCATTGTACCAAAAATCTCGGTAATCCTGAACCAGATCCATTCGTTTCCCGACGCTGCCGATATTCCGGCAGATCGTCTGGAAGACAGATATACCAACTGGGTGCGCAGATCCCCGGAATATCAGGACTATTTGAAAATCAACAGCACCTTTGTGTATTTTATGGACCTGTCACAATACTATTTTCTGGGTCACATCCTTGAAGAACTGCATGATATTAAGGATCTAATCACCAGAGAAATATTTGAAAATGCCGAAATTATATATGAACCGGCGAAATTTAAAGGCCGCTATGGTGTTGAAAAAGATGCCATATTTGAAGTGCGGGTTGTCTATAGTCGAGTCGAGGCAGAAATTCGAAAATTAATCGCCCAAAGCGGCATCAATGCCAATGTTCAAATCTATCAGTTTCAATCCTGGTTTTATTCGGCTCTGGCACAAAAAGAAGTGGTCGAGGATGGGAGTAAATATCCTGCAACGTTCGTCAATCAACTGAATCTCCTGTTAAAGAAAATCATGCTGGAAGAATCGGAGGTTATTGGCATTTACCGCAAACTTATCAGGGACTATGTCTACATGTCCTGCTTCGAGCAAAACAGTGCTCAGATGAGTGCCATCTCTTCAAATTTGCTCGATATTCTGGCATGGTTCCGACAAAAACGGGTTTCGATGCGTGATCTTAAACCTGACAATTTATTTGTAGCTGGAGATTCTGCCAGGTACCCGCTGTTTTTGAGGTCGGATAAGGAATTTTCGATTGGAATTATTGATGTTGAAACGGCTGTAGACTTCGAAAAATCAAAATATACCAAAATTAAACAACCCCTGTTGGGCGGGACGCCTTTTTATGCAACTCCGTCTCATTTTATCCGGAACGAGGTATTGGAAATTGCATTTGGAAATATAGGCAAAATCCTGCACCTTCAGGACTGGCATGCAACGATCGTGATGATCTACAAAGTGGTTACCGGAGAACTTCTATTTGATCAAACAGCCAAACTCTTTGCAAGTTTGCGCGATAAGATGATCGCTGCCAATAGACCTGAAAATTTTGGAAGTGACATATTTGAAGGAGCTAGTCGTATATTCTGGCACAGTGCCTTGGTCGAGTTTCAAACCAAAATGAATGAGAAGGCAAAATCACTTAAATCCATTGAATTGACCTTGCCGGAAACCGTCAAGTACATGTTTGGCAAAGTCCTGGCCAAAGAACGTCAAACGCTGACCCTGGCAATCAAAGATTGCGTCGAATCACAGAATATTTTCGAAAAACAGCAGATGCGGACCCAGCTGATGAAATCTTCATATACCAAAATTTGTCAGTTTAAAACCGATCTGATAACTAAAAATAGCAGTAATCGGAATTCCAATGGATTGCGATCCGATGCCATCATTTTTCTGCACCAACTCGCCGATCTGAAATCGCTATTGGGGCAGCACATCTACATGATAAAACGTTTATCCAACCCGCAAGCCACTGTTTCGGTCCATGACGTATTGACGTTTATGTTCAATGTGGTGCGAAATAATATGCACCGGCCTCAATGGCAACCCCTGATCCATGAATCCCCAAATCCCTGCGACATGCCGGACGAAGAGCCCCTGGCCGAAGCGACCGTATAAACCTGATAGCTTCTAAATGTTTGACACTTCCAGACGTCCGGTGTAATATTTGTTTGTCCAGTTCTTCCGTTAGCAGGTATTGCTCCATGAAAACCATAATCAATCAGGTGATATTTCTCGCCCTGGCATTCACTCTGTCCCTGTTCTTCCCTGCCGATTCCGCCGGTGCCGCAACCGTTCGCCAGGCGGTTTGGGCCGGTCGTTTTTACCCGGCGGATCCTACCGAACTAAAACAGAAAATCGATCATCTCACCCGCAAAGCTCAAAAAACTCTCATTCGAATTCCCCATAACAAGTTTCTTAGAGCCGTTATCATGCCTCATGCCGGCTATATTTACTCCGGATGGACTGCCGCCCACGCGTCCCGTGTTTTGCAGGCCGATCAATTTTCCAAAGTAATCATACTGGGCCCCGATCATCGTATCGGGTTCAAAAATGCGGCCATCAGCGATGCCACTGCCTATGAAACACCTCTCGGGAAAATCAGCCTCCACCGGGATATCACCAAATTGTGGCGGCAGCCGGATCTGTTTCAACGACTACCGGCTTCAGTCGACAAAGAACATTCCCTGGAAGTGATCCTGCCTTTTTTGCAACACTACCTGGCAGATTTTCAGCTGATACCGGTTGTCATCGGCCAGGGTGACGTGCAGCGGGTATCGGATGCCCTGGATTCGTTGCTCAACCGCGATACACTGTTGGTGGTCAGCTCCGATTTTTCCCATTTTCTCTCCTACGCTGAAGCCCTTGCCAGGGATCGCGAAACAATCGATGAGATCATCAACCTCAAACCGGCGAAGCTGATCGAATCAGATAACCGCGCCTGCGGCAGGACACCGCTGCTAATTGTGACGGATATCGCCCGGCGTCATCACTGGCAGCCGGTGCTCCTCCACTATTCCAACAGCGGCGACACTGCCGGGGATCGATCGCGGGTGGTGGGATATGCCGCCATCGCTTTTTTTGGAGACCTACCGATGAATAATACAGACAACCTCACTGCACAATTCAGTGAAGCGCAGGGCCAGGTGCTGTTGAAACTGGCCCGCCAAGCGCTTGTTGACAAACTAGGCAGCGGCAAACCCGCCGCCGGGGATCTGCTTGCCACTCTGAACGATGACTGCTTTAACATACCCTGTGGAACCTTTGTGACGCTTAAAATCAAGGGTCAATTGCGGGGCTGTATCGGCAACCTGACATCGTCCGATACGGTTTTAGACGGTGTCCGGCGCAATGCAGTCAATGCTGCTTTGCGTGACCCCCGTTTTGCGCCGCTGTCAATCGACGAACTGGAACGCACCCGGATAGAAGTCAGTATATTGTCGGAACCGCAACCGCTGGCGTACCGGAATGGACAGGAACTGATCAAAAAACTGCGCGTCCATGTTGACGGGGTTATTATTCGAAAAGACCATGCCAGCGCCACCTTTTTACCCCAGGTGTGGGAACAGTTGCCCAGACCTGAAAATTTTCTCACCCAGCTGTGTCTGAAGGCCGGCCTGCCGTCCGATGCCTGGAAAAATTCGGAATTGGAAGTTTTGACATACCAGGTTCAATATTTTGAAGAAAATCAATGATCGGACCATAATTCGAGTGGTCATTGCCACGGGAATTTCCTCCGTGGTAACCCAGTTGCTGACCATTCGGGAATTTTTAACTCAATTCCAGGGCAATGAAATCGTGATCGCCCTGATTCTCTTCGACTGGCTGATTCTGGGTGGTATCGGCACCCTGATGGCTCGCGCGGTCATCAAACACGTGGGTAAGGCCACGGACGACCTCCTGGCATGGCTTTCTCTGGTGCTAAGCGCTTTGGCCGTCCTGCAAATTCTGGCGATTCGCTGGCTGCGTGACATCGTCTTTATCCACGGAAGTTCAGTCGGATTTTATCCCACCTTGCTGTTCAGCTTTCTGACCATTGCCCCTTACTGCCTGCTGCTCGGTTTTGTGCTGCCTTACAGCCTTTTTGTGCTACGAACCGAGAGTGCGGATTATCCGGGTGCGCGCATCTATATAACGGACAATATCGGAGATGTCTGCGGCGGCGCTCTCTTCTCTTTTGTCCTGGTTTTTTGGGTCAACCCGCTGACGGCTCTATTTTTAGCGCACCTGCCGCTGCTGGTGTCGATCTACCTGCTTTTGGCTGACACGCGCCGCCGTCATCCCGGCGTTTTAGCCCCCGTCGTTTTGGTGGCAACGCTCCTGGCCGGCAGTATCGGGCTTGAAAACCTGTCACAGGCACCCGCCGAAGGCAATCTGGTTTATTTACGCGAAACCCGCTACGGCCGGATTGCAGTCCACCGGGACCGGGAGCAATTCACCCTGTTTGAGGACGGCGTACCGGTGAGCAGCAGTCATAACCTGAGTCTGGCCGAAGAAAAGATTCATTACCCGTTGTCCCAGCTGGACGCCGTTCAGCATGTCCTGCTGATATCGGCCGAAGGCGGCGTCATGGCCGAACTGGAAAAATATCCGATTCAGTCAATTGATTACGTGGAATTGAATCCCGCAGCAGCTGCCGTGCAATTTCGCTTTGACATGATCAAAACTATCAACGGCTTGCAGGTTATTCATCAGGATGGTCGGGCCTACCTGTCTCAATCAAAGAAAATTTACGATGCGATCATTGTCAATTTGCCGGAGCCCAACACATTTCAGATGAATCGCTTTTACACGGATGGTTTTTTTGAAATGGTAGCTAAACATCTTTCCGAAGACGGTATTCTGAGCTTCTCCATGCAGGGTTTCGACAACTTTCTGGCGCAACCCCAGCGTCAGAAATTGTCCTCCCTGTTCAATACCGCCGGAATTCATTTTAAAAATGTCATGCTGCTGCCCGGACAAAGAGTATTTTTTCTGTGCGGCGACCGCAAACTGAACCCGGATATCCCGGCTGCTTTGGATCAAAAAGGTATCGCCACGGCCTATATCAGCGGTTTCTTTCAGGGCAATTTATCGCCCGAAAGAATCAACCGGTTAAATCAGCTGATGGATCCGTCTACCCCGCGCAATCTTGACCATTCTCCTTATTTAATGCGCCTAATGTTCTCCCAGTGGTTTGCCAAATTTCAAACCTCCCCGGTTGGTTTTTTTCTCGTGCTCGCCATCCTTGCGCTGATTTATCTAGTTCGCGTTTCGCGCGAAGAATTTGTTCTTTTTTCCACCGGATGCATGACCATGGGCAGCGAAATTCTGGTTATCTTCGCCTTTCAAATTTATTTCGGCTACATTTACCTGCAGATCGGCATCATTGTCACGGTATTCCTGGCGGGACTTCTTCCCGGTGCATGGCTGGGCAACCGGTACCGCCTCCGGGGCAAACAAATTCTGGCCTTGACCGATGGATTCCTGATCGTTATCCTGGCCCTGTTCATACTAGCCATTTTTGATCTTGCGGATCATCTGCCGGTTGCCTTTTACCTGACCTTCGGCTTTGCGGTGTCCCTGGCCTGCGGCTTTCAATTTCCGGTAGCGTTATATTTAAGGGGCAGTGATAACTCCGCCGCCACCCGCGCTTTTTCCGCCGATCTGATCGGCGCCGCCTGCGGCACCCTGCTGACCAGCATCGTCCTGATTCCCTACGCCGGAATACTTTGGGCCGCGGGGGGGTTGATCGGCCTGAAGTTAATCAGTTTGATCCTCATCGGTACAAGCGGCAGAGCCGCGTTTAAATAGGAAAGAAGGTGAGAAGTTAAGAAGTTGAGAAGGTCGGAAAGGGGGAAGGCATAACACTTAAGGCTTAAGGTATAGGGTGCAGGATTTTATGCTGACAATATGGAGTGTGGATACAT
>Ga0056115_1000519_pt1 | contig 17289 bp, 9 predicted proteins | sample WorMetOlspDAHAB1_FD_77007 | JGI IMG/M metagenome (GOLD analysis project Ga0056115, IMG submission 77007) | Marine gutless worms symbiont microbial communities from Max Planck institute for Marine Microbiology, Germany - Olavius sp. DAHAB.1 ...
TAATAACGGAAAACAAATCGAATGCCAAAAAATGTCAGCCCTGCAGGCCGTCAGTATTCTCGAAAAAGAATCGGGGACTCACTTTGATGGTGAAGTCGTTGCCGCATTAAAAAAATGTCTGCTATCGAAAGATGGGAAGTTGTTTTTACCAAGCGGATAACTCGAATTTTGACGATTGTGGATGGCTATCAGAAACGTGTGGTGGAGTTCGGTGAGTGTTTGTGTCAAAAGGTGGTAAAGGCAGTCCCCCACGGAATGTAGTGCTCAGTATTCCCAAAAAGATTGCGAATCTATTTCATATTTGACCGTAAGCTATTCACAAAACTGAGCCGTTACGCGTGGAAAGTATTAAATTTATATCTGACGCAAGCCGTAGCCATGTGTCCAAAATATGGAATTGATTCTATCATAGGCAATGGTTCAGGTTATCAAATTGAGACTGCCTTTCTTTCAATGATGAAGAACTTTTGGTTTGCACCGTCTGATTGGTTTAAAATAATTGGATCCTAAGATTATAGAAACGAATTCCAATACATTCTAAGAATAATTCTGGAATGCAGAAGATAAAAAGTGTGCCGGTAATCCAGTCTGCCACTTTGTCCACCACCCATGAATCGTTTGCAGTCTAAAAGAATTTTCGAGTATTCCTCCCGTATGCCAAAAATCCCCACCTAACCTAACATCATAATTAAACGAAAACGAACCAAATTTAAGAAAGATTCGATTGCAGATTGCTTGCCACAATATGTAATTCGACGATTATCGAAATGTGCGATGATATGATTCGGATATCACACGGATTTAGGTGGTGTCAATTGTTCAGATTTACGCCAACGAATTGGCAAACAATGCCTCAGATATTGATTTTTATATCAAATTTTCTTCACCGTGACGTTCAAGTATAATTATCTTATCTTTCACCCCTGGTGTCGCTCCACACACTCAACACTACACGGAGAATGTGTAAATTGGAATGCGTTGTCCGGTTGCGATTCAGCTATGATATCACAGACGCTCGAACGACTTCAGAACCGGTTATACTCCAACCAAATTGGAAAATTAGCTTGCCACGATCCCTGGAGATACTCATATGATATCCTTTCTAAGCGATACGGTATGATCTCACCCCAGCACTCCGGCTGATCCTTTGCAACCGTCTCGGCAGCCTTGGATTAAACAATATCGAAATCAGTGTCTTACAACTAAAACTGGGGTAGAGAGTCCAGTTTATTTGAGATTCTCTATGGAATCGAGGGCCTGGGAGGCAAGCATTTTTTTTCGCAGGCGGGGCGGGTACAGCTTGCTGACGCGGTTTTGCGGGTGGTCATATTGATTCACGTACAGCCTGCGAATGGGGGTACCGTAGACACAGAGCATGACGCTGGTTTGTCCGGACGGGTTGCCCGCTTGGTGGATGCCGTCATTGAGAGGTAGGACCGACGCCGTTTGGCCGGGATGCAGGATCGGGCGCTCGATTTCGTTCAGGCGGGCGTATCCAGGCTCGGTCTCGTCATCTTCACGGCGGTATCGAATCACCTCGATCCGGTTATGGACACAGCCATAAACTCCCCAGGAATTGTGATCGTGGATAGGGGTGTATTGCCCCGGTTCGTATAAGTACAGCCGAACGGAAAAAAGCCGCTTGGTACTAATGAAAAGAATAAATTCATTGGTGAACATCGTCGCCTGACGGGTATCGGGATATCTTTGACCCTTGACGATGTGGGTCAGGATTTTCTGAAACAACCGGCGATTCAGCAACAGTGCAGGCATCTCTTGACCGATATAGAAGATGCGCTTTTCCATATCTTTGAAATTTTGCATCGATTCCGACCAGCGGTCAAATATCGTCTGTAATTCGTTCAGTGATTCAGGGACTCGGGACAAGTTTTTTCCTCCTCGTATTCTACCATCAAAAGCCCGGATATTAAATTCGGGTCATAAGCATCCGTTAATCAATCTGCAGTAATGGAGTGTTGTAGTAATGGGATAAGGGTCAATGGGATGATCTATTTTTCAACACTCCAACACTCCATGGACGAACTTTCAAAAAAATGGATATTCTTATTAGCCGCCGATTATCCTATGATATTGCTCTACCCATTCTCAACCCTTACATGCTGATCATAAAAGGGTGCGCCGGAGCCCAAATCGGTTATGCCGGCGGAGATGAGCTGATTGATGCCGCCGCCCCGACTCATCCAGTCGCCGCGTCGATACAGCACGACCCCGGTGTGCAAACCGGGCATGATCTGCAGGTCTATCTTCAGCCGGCCCAGTGAGGATGACAGGTATATGTCTTTTGTCCGATCGATGCCCGGCAGAAGCGGATTATCGGGCGCCACCCAGGCCCGAGGCAACTGCTCATGGTCTTCCGGCAAAATCTGGGAGTGAATGGCATTTCGGCGAACCAGTGTCAGCAGCTGCAGCGGATACTGCGGTTCGGCCGCGGGCCGCGGATGCAGGGCGGCGGGGAATCTGTATTTTCCGTCCCGGTGGTCAAAGGTCAGGTCGGCATAGGCAACGGCCGGCCGGTCGGCCCGGGCGCAGCCTTTTTGCCGTAATTCTTCCAGGGAAACCTGCAACCAGGGCTGTTCCAACGAATTGCGCAAGCAGGTCTCGGTGTCCGGAAGCAGGATGGGCGGATCAAGCCGCTTGCCGATTTCAGACAGGATCCACATGTCATTGCGGGCTTCAGCCGGCGGGTCCAAAACCGGCCGAACATGTTGAACATATTCGTGCATGTATGAGCCGATGATGTCTTCCTGCTCCAGCATCAGGGTGCTGGGCAATACCAAATCCGCCCGTTGGGCAGTATCGTTCATAAATGCATCCACGACAACTTTAAAATCGACACTTTCAAACGCCTGGGCAATCCTGTTGGAGTTCGGCGCCTGATTGACCACGTTGATGCCGTTGACCCAGATCATCTTTATCGGCGGATTGTGGGCGGTCAGGATCTCTTCGCCGATAGCGGATATGGGAAAAGAACGCCTGCTTTTGCGCTGCGGTCCGGCGGTCCAGTCTAAATTTACGTTGCGGTAGGAATGCAGGTGGAAATAGCTGCCGCCGCCGGCGATGCCGATATTGCCGGAAAGAAGCGCCAAGGCATTGATAAAGCGGGTGTTTTCACCGCCATACCGGTAGCGCTGCAGGCCGGTGCCGACGAATGTGGCAACGGGCGATTGCTGACGATACCAGCGCCCCAATTTTTCGACATCCGCCGGGCTGACATCACAGGTGCGGATGAGATCGTCCAGTTTGAAGCCGGAGACCATATCCAGAAATTTTTTCGGCCTTTTGGCATGTTTGAGAATAACCGGTGATATACACCGGTTTTTTGCCAGCAACTTGATAACCGCGGCCGCCAGAAAACGGTCGGTGCCGGGGCGGATACGGATGCGTTCATTGGAGAATGTATCATTGCCGTCGCCGCCCGGGGAGATGGTCAGCATGCGGGTTCCCCTGCGGCAGGCTTTGCGGATAATGGCCGCCGTGTGAATCGAACTGCGGGAGAAATCCTTGCCCCAGTTAACGATGCGGGCGGCATTGTTCAGATCGCTGATGTCATTATTCTTACGGGAGCCGAAATCGTAAATGTAGGCCATGAAGCCGGCGGCATCACAAAGCGATCCTTTGGTACGGCTGGTCCCCAGAATCGAAAAAAAAAGGGCTGTACCAGCCTTCAGTACCCCTTTGGCGCCTTCACTTTTAATTTGCAGGATGGATTTTGGCTCTGAACGCAGCGCCTGGATCTTCGCAGCGCACAATTGCAGAGCCTCATCCCAGGTGATACGCTGCCAGGTCTCTTTGACCCGCAGCAGCGGATGCTGTATCCGCCGGGGGTGCTGCAGGCGTTTGACGTGGCCTTTGATCTTGGGGCAGGTAAATCCAGAAGTAAACGGGCTGTCCGGATTGCCCCGCATTTCGATGCGACTATCTGAACGCTGGTCCACTACCAGGGAACAGGCGTCCGGACAATCCATGGTGCAGGCGGTAATCGTCGAGGTCATACACGCGCCTCATCGGCCTCGGTTTGATGCTTTTTTCTGCCCCTGAATAAATCCCGCAGTGCACCTTTAAACGGCAGCCCGTTTTTGGGCGGTTTCTTGAAAATTTCTTCCATGGATAGATGGGGATCGCGGTCCGGGTTGCGGAGATACCGGCGGATCGCTTCAAGCCGGGTGACAATTTCCTGCTCGGCCTGGTATCTTAAATCGGCCTTCATTGCCAGGACCTTGTCTTTTAGTTTCTGGTCCGGCTGCAGATCTTTATACTTTTTTAATTTGAATTCCAGGCGCAAACTGGTTAACGCCCGCAGGGTCTTTTCATAGTCCGGTCCCAGCCAGATGAGCTCGGGTACCAGATCACTGAAATTGGATACTCCCAGAACGTCTTTATTCTGCAGCCAGTATCCGAATAAGAAATCCAGTTCCAGATCTTTATAATTTTGCAGCGGCATATACATGCGCCGTAAATGCAGCAGCACTTTTTCAGTCTTTTTTTTGTGGCCCCCGATGATGACGCTGCCGCCGACATCACCCTTTGTAACGCCTTTGGTCCAGGGCGCCCCGGTAATGCCAAAATCGTGATAGACGGGAATGTGCAGCAGTCCCGATAAGGTGTTGAGCGCCAGCGCATATCCGGCCGAGGGGCCGCCGACGGTATAAGACGCTGAAAGCAGCTGGTGATGGATGGTGAATTTTTCCAGAAATTCCCCGAACAGTCTAGCAATGCTGATTTTTGGAGACAGGGCCTGAAAATAATTTTGCACCATGGTCAGGGCTTCCTGGGCCGACTGCTGGGTCATCTGGACGGCCATTTCCATTTCAGCTGCTGCCGGAGACGAAGAAGAAACGGCACCGGTGACCAGCACCTTTTCCGAAGATAAACTGTAGTTTAGGCTGGTGGCAATGGGCAGCAGTACACCGGAGACATCGTTGGCCCCGACCCCGATGATAAAGCCGATTTGCGGTTCCTGGCTCAGTTCGGCTTCCAAAAATTCGTCCAGCTGCACAGAGCCTTTTTTCACCGGGCTGCGGGAAATCTCTTTGCGTGCAGAGGTCAGGTGCGATTGCATCAAGGGATATCCGTCGGTAGGGTTGATACGGTCCAGCAGCTTTAAGATGGCATCCAAGTGATTGATGAATTCATTGGGGTCGCTTTTGATCCTGGTGCGGACGTTGCGGGGTACGTCCAGCGCATCTAAAATTCCAACCAGCGTTTTGAAGTTAAATTTTATAAAATTTTTCTGGGCCTCACGCTCAAGGTCTTTCAGAGACAGCAGTTTTTGAAGCACTCGGTGTTCGGTACCGCGCAGGCTGCGTGCTTTTTCGACAAAGGCGGTGTAGTCAGCCGGCGTGTTGCATATGCCCCTGGCTGCACCTAATACGACCTCAAGATTCAGTCCGCTGCCCAGTGGAACATCTTCCAGGGTTCGTTCGATAATTCTGGTAATGTCCTCTTTGTTTAAATGCCCGGAGACTTCCAGAACTTTGAGGCGTTTGGAACGAATAAGCGCCGGATCCAGGATGTCGAGGCGGTTGGTGGTCAGAACGGTAAATACCCGGTTTAGCGGAATTTCGCCGTCGATCAGATTGAGAAATTTATTGGTCAGCTTATCCGACGGTGATCCGCCGGAGGCACTGCGCTTGGGAGCCAGGGAATCGCCTTCGTCAAAAAAAATAACCGTGGGCGCAATCATTTTGGCAATGTCATAGACTTTTTCCAGATTGGCCACCGCACCGTCAATCGGGTTGACCGGATCCTGCAGTGCTGCCGAACTGAGGGATAGATCATGGACCTGCTGATTCTCGCTGAGCCAGGACCTGACCAGAAAGGTCTTGCCGCTGCCCGGTGGTCCATTGAGTACCACACCTTTTTCCTCACTTACTCCGTAGAACAGGCAGTTGTTAATCATTTCCGAAAAACTGTTTTTGATATCGCCGGCATATTCGTCCCATTTGACCTTGCGGTCCATATGGTCGACGGCTTTATTGAACAGATCGCCGTAAGAGTTGCGGGCCACCAATTCAAAAGCCTGGCGCACCAGCACTTGATCATTCAGGTGTTCGGTCAAAAAGTCGCCTTGGATTTCGATAATGGAGTATACCAGTTTGCGGACATATGAGGGGGTTACTTTTAAGGTCCGCTCATCGAAGATTACACTGATCTTTTCAACCGCCTGATCCAGGTTGTCGACGGGAAGACAGGTGGCCGACGGATGACACCGGTCGTCCAGCCTGTCGGCGATGCGGATGTTGTTGCGTAGCAATTCAAGCCGTACGAGTTCTCTTAGATTGTCCGAATCTTTCCAGTTTTCAGTGATGTCGATGATGCGGCCCTTTTCAACAAACCGGCGGTAAATGGCCGTATCGATGCGCTCCGGCTGATCGGTGGTGGCGATCAGCAGACAATCCCGCCGACCGTTGGTAATTTCATCGATGATTATGTTGGCCGTATCTATCAATGTTCTTTGTTGATGATCGACCCCCGACTGGCGACTGTCCGATTTGCCGAAGGCACTGTGGGCCTCTTCAATGTGTCGAATAGTTGTTTTGCGTGGATCCCCCAGCGCTTTTTTGAAATAGTTGCCCGGCTCACCGGCCAGCGCCGTCTGATAATCATTGGGGGTAACCATGGCATAGTCGACCAGAATGCTTTGCTCTTCCAGTTTGGAAAGCTCTTTACCGATCCGTTTTTTCAGCAGGCGTCTGACCAGCGGGATGCGGGAAAGGCGCTTGTAATAATGAAGCCGCTTGCGGCGGGTAATTTCCTCCTCCAGGGTGGGATCGATTTGACCGATGGATTTCCAGATGGGCTCATCAGCCAGCAGTTCTTCCTCTTTTTGTTTCAAGTCAATTTCCGGCTGCACTTCATTGACGAAAATAATTTTTTCGATGGTCTCTTTGACCGTCGCTGTCTTGCCGCTGCCGCTGGGACCGATCACCAGCAGGAGCGGCGCTTTGGGTACGCGGGAGTCGGACAAATACTCTTTTCGAATGTGGGCCCGGTAAATTTTTTCAAACAGCACGGCCATTCTTTCCGGGACGTGAATATCGCCAAGCTCTTTATTCAGCAGCGACACCAGATAAATATAATCCTTGGCGGATACCTCCTTTTCCAATATCTTGTTCCAGGCTTCCTGGGGTTCGGTCTGTCCCGAGATTTCAAATCTTTTTTGCCAGTCTGTCAAAATATCCGGGTCTTTTAAAATAATGAATTTTTTTTCATGGGTGGACATAAATAAAGACAGCAAAACTTCAAGCAGGCTATTGATCATATCCGAAGGCGGATGGTACTGGTTTAACCGGGCGCGCATAAAGGCCTTGGTTTCATATGACCATGATGCCACCAAATCCTCGATTTCGCAGATCCGGTTTTCAGGAAGACGGACATACTGTTTTTCTTTGGTTAGTCTTTTGGCCATTACTCGTCTCCTTTGGCACCGTTGGCCGCCACCGGGGGCGGGATGGTCAGTGCCGGCTATCCCTGGGTATTTTGAATCACCAGGGTGTTCTGCCCCCCCTGGTTTTTCTCATATGCCGTGGCCCACTTCTGTTGCGTCAAAAATTGCAGCAGCGGCAGGTCGGTCGAGCCGTCCGGTCGCCCGAGGGCTTGCTGCAAAGACTGGATGCCGCTCAGATAAGCGGCGTAGAGTTTGCGAATGCGGGATGCTTCCTGGTCGGCGGCATAGTTTTCGGTTTCGGCAATCAGTTCGCGGCGTTTCTTTTCTTCGGTTGCTTCCACCAGTTTGTCACCGAAGCGCGTTTCTTTGAGCACGAAACTGACGACCTCGATGCCATATTTTTGTTCCAGATTCGGTCCGCCTTCGTTGATGGGCCGCGATTTTAAGGCCCGAAAGATCTCTTCTTTGATCATTTCACGATCGCTGATCAGCTCGTCGACCTGCTGGGCCTGCAGGATATCTTTTACGATACCATCGTAGTCTCCCTGCAGGATGCTCAAGGGGTCGAGATTTTCAATGGCCCAGGTCTTCAAATCATCAATCCGGTACGTCAGGACGCCGGAGGTCCAGAGTGCCACGTTGCCCTTTGAAATGATGCGCATCGGTTCGAGCTGACCACCTAGAAAGAGCCGTTGATTCATTAGCGAAACTTCCTGCTCGATGCGGGTGAAATAGGGCAGCCGTGCGTGCCATCCGATGTCGGTCACAGCCTCCCGTTGCCCGCCAAACCGCTCAAGGACCATGGCATAATTTTTTTTGACCTTAAAAATCGTTTTGGTGGCGTAAATTAAGGCCACGGCGCCATAGATCAATCCGGCAATAGTGACCAGGGCCAATAGCCTGCGCAAAAACGTTTTGACAAAAGCCCGCCTGAGAATTTTTTTTGGAAGCTCGCTGGACATGACGACTCCTTAGTTTTTTACAGTCCCGCAGTGGGCATGGTATCTCATGCCATATCAGGGTGTTATAACATATCCAATACTAGATTTCATTTGTCCGCCATAATTTAAATTGCGAGGGCAGATGAATGTATTATAATAAACATAGACGTTAGACACACAGACGCAGCTTCGGGAGTAGATGGCGAACAGACAGAATTCTCTTCTGATTCAACCTATATTTCTGAAGGGAAAACGAAAATGTTATTATAATCCTATAACAATAATAATTCAAAAAATAATATCAATTGACAATGTCAGACAAAAAAGCTGGTTTTCAATCACCGTTTACGTGGTGACTTTTTTTGAGCGTTTTGACGCTAATATTAATCTTCGCTGAAACCTATTTCCCCAGCCAGTCATCGAATCTGGTCCCCCTCCAGAGCGATCGCATTTCACGCTGGCTTTTTAATGACTCCCGCTGGCAACAATCCCGAAAAGCACATGTGTCAGATATTTCTCAGCAGGGGAGACTGTTCCTCCTGGTTAATCAAAAACAGTCCATCGGCAAAACAGAGCTTATCTACCGCGGCCTGGTGGGACGGTCCGAGTTCCAGATCGACGTCATTATCCTGGAAATAGATCCGCAGGTGTCTTATCCCTACCAATTTAAAATTTCGCAAGCCCAACAATCCATGCGGCTGGGGAATCGCGTTACCAGTAAATCGCCGCTAAAAAAGGCGCACTTCATATAAAGCTAATTAATTCGCAGTGAAAAATACGACTTTCAGTGCTGCAGGTTATTTGTCGAAAATTGTGTTCTTTGGTCGAAGCGCCGGCGGATTAATTACGTAATGCGCTGCATTTATAATTATTCTTCTTGCTGTAAAATATCCAATGCTAATATATAATTTAAGGCTTGCCGGAGGGCGTGTCAATTGGCGCCGGGCGCCGGCTGCTAGCTGATAGGTGATACCTCAAAGCTGAAAGGCCAAAACTGAAAGTCGCAGGTTCGCATTCAGAGGTCAGCGCTATCGCGGTTCTGACTGACAGCCAGTTTAATCAAAGATGAAATCCTGAAAAAGCGAATCCTCCAGGCAGACAAGGAGCAAATGTCGAATAAAGAATGTCGGAGTAATGTATTCTGCTCGTCGTGAGCTTCAGTGTCCAACGGTCCATTTAAAAAAGGCAGAAGAGCGAAGCGAATCCACTGGATGTAACCTTGAAACCCCTGGTCCAGATCCGGAATGCAAAAATGAAGTGATGGCAAATAAAAAAAATTGTCAGTGAAACAATCCCATAGCCACCTACCGTCGCACCAGGGCGGGCTTGAAGCCTGAACCGCCGAACCTAATTTATCCACCGGCATCGGCTAACCAGCGGTTGTGGCAGAGTTGAACACTTTTTTCGATCCGGTCGCGCGGCACCAGCAAGGAGATGCGAAACGAGGTTGTGGTGGTGCCGAGCACGGGTATTTCGTTGTCTGCCAGCAGATCAAGCGCCTCTAAAAGGGCCATGTTGTTGCGGTTTAGGCCTTCGCCGATCAGAGACAGCGCGGCCAGATCGGTGTCAAATCGGATCCCCGGGCCGATTTTATTTATCAGGTCGGTCTTGATTTGGTCCCAGCCAAAGATATTTTGGGTGGAAACCACAAAAGATGCCCTGGCGTACTCCCCGTCGGAAGCGGTTTCGGCGACGGTTACTTCCTTTATCGGAACCTGCTCACCTTCAAGATGCTCCGCAGCTTGCTTGAACCGGACGCCGGCCTTGCTGCCCTGCAGCCGTATTCGTTCAATTTGATTTTGGCTGACGACCGCCTGTACACCGACAATGGCACCGGGCGAAAGCCGCCTTATAACGGTTTCCCGGCCTGGATTAAACGTGCTGCGAGCATAAATTGCGATGTTTTTCTCTTTGGCAAACTGCACAGCACCGGCATGGAGAACTTTGGCGCCTGCCATACTCATCTCCTGCATCACCGGGTAGGAGATCTCCGGCATATGGCGGGAATCAGGGACGGTGGTGGGATCGGCTGAATAAACGCCATCCACATCTGAATAAATCTCGCAACGCTCCGCATCGAGCGCCGCCGCCAGCGCCACCGCCGTTGTATCCGAACCGCCGCGTCCCAGGGTCGTAATATCTCGTCGATAGCTGACCCCCTGGAAACCGCCGATAATGACAACTTTTCCTTTGGCCATTTCATCCTGCACTCGAAACGGCCTGACCTCGATGACCTGAGCATCAGTGTGCCGATCATTCGCAATGATGCCGGCCTGGGATCCGGTCAGAGACACGGCATCGAGGCCCAGTTCGTGTAGCGCCATGCACAGCAGGGCCATGGTGATCCGTTCGCCGGTGGACAGCAGCATATCCATTTCACGGCGCGGTGGTTTCGGTGAAAGATAGCGGGCCATCATGACCAGCTCATCGGTGGTTTTGCCCATTGCAGACACCACCACGGCGATATCAGTGTTCTGCCCTTTAACTTCGGCAATCAAACGAGCGATTTTTAGCAGTTTGTCGGGGTCCGCCACGCTGCTGCCGCCGTATTTTTGTACTATACAGGACATAATTCGATTCCATCGGCGTAAAGATAAATCGTAATCCCCAGATAAAAATAATCAGAAAAAACAGAAACCGGCCGCCAAAACTAAACGGATTTGTTTCCGGCTTTACATAAAATAAAAGTTCATTAATGAATTCTCCCGGATTCGGTGCCGGCTGACTATGGGCGGATGCGACAGACCCGGATGGTGGCGTATTTTTCTGCTGCCGGTGACATTTAGCAAAAATAACGCCGCATCGCAGGCATTCCGCCTGCTGATCGGGTTGCTCGAAACCGCACTTTGGGCACACCATATTAATTGCGGCTACCGCTATTTTCAAAATGCACGAAATCGATCAGGAACACGGCTCCCAATAAGACGGCCTTTTGGGAAAGATCGATTCCTGATGGGAAGGTGATGCCAAAATTGTCGGCATCGGTGAAGGACTCCTTGACCATGCCGCTCCATTTTTTAGTAATCTTGCCAAGCTCCTGTCCGCCCTTTTTAATCTGGAATGTCCATGGACGCAGCAGTGGTCCAAAAAGCTCGAATATTTCGTTGCCGTTGCGATCGATGACCGTGTAAATCCGGCGCAACAATGCAAATCGCCGTTTGATTTTACCCAGCGGAGCGCCGTTTGACTGGCAGACTTCGAGCTCATGAAAGTAAAACCGAAAGGGACGTGTCAGCTTGTACAGGCCGGTGCCGCCGGGCGAATACAGGTGCATTGTAAATGGGCGCAAGGCTTTCAAAAACAGCCGGGTGATGGTGGCCATGACGGAGTCGCTTTCCTCGAGAGCTTCTACCAGCGGGTTGCTCATGTGATCCATGACCTCATACCTGTTCTTCGTTTCAAACCCGGTAAGAATTTCACCCCATTCTTTCTGCTGCCTGATAATCAGACTATTTGCCTGTTCAAGATTTTGCAGCTCGGTATTTTTACCTGCAGCATCATTCCGGCCGGCCTGTTTATTTCCCTTTGCTTTTTGCAGAAATTTACTGACGATGACGCCGCACTGTGGGCATTCGCTAAATGAAGACTTAGCTCTGTATTTACATTTCGGGCATTTTGATCTTTTAGTCATGCGGTCCGCCAGTCAGGCGTTCAGGTGTAATTTCCTTTCATTGAGCCTATTGCGTGAGTCGTCAACTCTGAATCTGTCAACCCTGTCGGGTTGAATTTGTCGCAGGCTGAACTCTGAACAGACACCCATTTTTAACTTGGATATCGGCATTGGCGGCCAAAGTTTTAGCCTGAATTGACGCAAAATTCATTCCAATAAAATGGCTCACTCAATTTATTTCGTTACCGGGAGGCAGTTGTCCCGGCGCTTATCTTTCCGGCAGGTATCGCCGATACTTTATATGCTATCACAAGTTCGATTATGCGTCCAAAGTAATAATCCAAATATCATTTTTCAAAACTTTCATAATTTGATATGTTGCCGCATTTACCCCAACGTTGCAAAAGCCGGAGGGCTTCAGAGTCAGGCGTCTGAGGGTGAAGAGTAGTTCCTTAAACCCTCAGCAACGCAGAATCTGAAGTCCTCCGGCTTTCCGCGTTGTTTTTAGGGTAAACAACATGGCAACATCGACCCCATCCTTCGAATTCACAAATGGAGATATCGAGGAACTATTCATTTTGCTGGGATATTGATAATAAATACAGGCTATTATATAATCCTTGCCATGTTGTTCATGCAACTAAGGGGTTTACTGAGTTATTGCGGTAGCAACTTACCTTGCGACTGCCGACGGGAGATATTATGTTCGCTGAACCTTACAATACGCTGCTGAAACGACTGGGTGCAACAATTCCACAGGCCAGACTTATCGCGGATCCCTTGCGCACACTGGCCTACGGTACCGATGCCAGTTTCTATCGTCTGGTTCCCAAACTGATCGTTAAAGTTGAGAATGAAAACGAAATCCTTGCGGTTATAGCGGCCTGTCGTGAGCTCAACATTGCTATTACCTACCGGGCGGCCGGTACCAGCCTTTCCGGCCAGGCGCTGAGCGAAGCGGTCCTGGTCGTTCTGGGGTCCGAGGGTTGGCGCAACTACCGGATTAGCGATAACCACAGTGAGATTACCCTGGGGGCCGGCATCCTGGGTGCCGAGGCCAATGGCTACCTGGCGCCGTTCGGCAAAAAAATCGGACCCGATCCGGCCTCGATAAACTCGGCCAAAATCGGCGGCATTGTCTCCAACAATGCCTGCGGCATGGCCAGCGGCATCACAGGCAACAGCATGGGAACTGTCAGCGGTATGCGCATCATCTTTTGCGACGGCACTGTTCTGGACACGCGCGAGGAAGACAGCCGCAGTGCTTTTTTGTCACAAAAAAAAGACATGGCCGATCAGATATCCGCTCTGGCATTGTCGCTTAAAAACGATCCGGAGATTGTGGATCGCATCCGTCGCAAATACGAGATAAAAAATACCACCGGATACAGTGTGAGTGCCTTGGTCAATTTTGAAGATCCGATTGACATCATTCAGCACTTGATGATCGGGTCGGAAGGAACCCTGGGGTTTATTGCGGATGTTACCTTCCGAACCCTGGATGAGCCCGGCCGCAAAGCGACCGGCCTGATGCTCTTTCCCGATATTGCTCGGGCATGTGAAGCGGTTTTGCTGCTAAAGGAATGCCGGGTGAGTGCGGCTGAACTGATGGATCGGGTATCCTTGCGATCCGTGGAGGATAAGCCCGGCATGCCGCCATATATTAAAACCCTGGCAGACTCGGTAACCGCCCTGCTGGTTGAAACCGCCGCGGATGATTCGAACCGCCTGCAGCAGCAGGTTGATGAAATCAGCGCTAAATTTGCGGACTTTCCCCTGGCACGTGAATTTTCCTTTACAACGGAGCCGGATGAGCAGGCGGCCCTGTGGGACATTCGCAAAGGATTATTTCCCTCGGTGTGCTTTGCCCGCAAAAAAGGGACCACGGTTATCATCGAGGATATTGCCGTACCCATCGATAATTTGCGTGATTGTCTGATCGATTTACAGGGCCTGTTTCAGCAATATGCCTATCGGAATACAATAATCTGGGGGCATGTCTTCGACGGCAACGTCCATTTCGTACTGACGCCGGATCTGTCAGTCGGGGCAGAAATAGAAAAATACAAAGCGTTTATGGATGATCTGGCTTCGCTGGTGGTGGATAAATACGACGGCTCCCTGAAAGCCGAACATGGTACCGGCAGGAATATGGCTCCTTTTGTCAAGCGGGAATGGGGCGATCGAATTTATGGCGCCATGCAGGAAATCAAGACCATTTTCGATCCCGACCATATGCTCAATCCCGGGGTGATCATCAACGATGACCCGAATGCCCACGCTAAAAATATCAAACCCATGCCGCCGGCCCACGATCTGGTGGACACCTGCACCGAATGCGGCTTCTGCGAACGCAATTGCATGTCTCACGGGTTCACGTTGTCCGCCCGCCAGCGCATCGTCATCTATCGCGAAATGATCCGCCTGGAGGGATCCGGCGAAAGCCCCGGGCGACTCGAGCAGCTCAGGGAGCATTATAAATGGTACGGCGACCGAACCTGCGCCGCCGATGGCCTGTGCGCGCTGACCTGTCCGGTGGAAATCAATACCGGCAAACTCATCAAAGTTCTGCGTCATGATCAAATGACGCACACCGCCAGGCGGATTGCGGACCAGGTTGCCGGACGAATGGATTCGGTCACCGCTATAACCCGCTTCGGCCTCAATTTGTTCAACTGGATGCATGGCCTGCTGGGGACACGGGGCATGACAGTCTTGACTGCCCGGCTGCGTTCTTTGTCCGGAAACCGGCTGCCGCTGTGGACACCTGCCATGCCCAAGGGCGCCGCCGCATCCTGGTGGCACGCTTATGGCTCCCATCAGGCGGAAAAAATCGTGTATTTTCCGGCCTGTATCAACCGCGCTATGGGACCGGCCCGCAATTCGCAGAAATTATCGCTGACCCGTGTTACCGAATCGTTGCTTAAAAAGGCCGGCTACAGTATCGTTTACCCAGCCGACATGGACAGACTGTGCTGCGGAATGCCGTTTTCCAGCAAGGGAATCACCAAAACTGCCGATGAAAAGGCCCGTGAGCTCGGCGATGCCCTGTTGAGCATATCAGATAACGGCCGGATTCCGATTCTGTGTGACATGAGTCCCTGCCTATACCACATGAAAGAAACCCTGGATTCGCGTCTGCAGCTGTTTGAACCGATTGAGTTTACGCTAAAATATCTGGTGGACCGGCTTGAATTCCGGCCGGTTCCGGAAACCATCGCGATTCATACGGTGTGCAGTGCCAAAAAGATGGGGCTGGAGGCTGATTTTCAACGACTGGCTGAATTGTGCGCTAATATGGTGGTTGCACCGGATGTTATTTGCTGCGGTTTTGCCGGAGACCGGGGCTTCACGGTGCCGGAACTGAACACCTTTGGATTAAGACGCCTCAAACCGCAACTCACACCGGATGTCCGGGTCGGGTACTCCACCAGCCGCACCTGCGAGATCGGCTTGACCTCCCACAGCGGAATTGACTATCAGTCCATCCTGTATCTGGTCGACCGCTGCGCCCGGGCGAAGGAATAGTTAATTAATACTTCCCCATGTTTCTAGGCTCAATAACTATCAAGAATTTTTACACCGTTTGACAATAATTCTTTCAACCTTATTTTCCAATTTAGACATAGTCTGATAGATATTACGCCTTCACAGGTATGCCCGCATCTGGCGGCGCCGAAGGCGACCAGGTCTCAAGGTTCACCATTCAGGGTTACCTTTATTCATACGTATCACTAGTCCGGAAAACCCTGCTATCAGCCGTTTAAACTAAAATCCTTATGCAGTGCTTCTTTTGTGTCCTGAAAGGAGGTCGCAATGAAATTCTTGGATTACTTCAAGGTTGGCTTTGCCACCACTTACAACATCATTCTCAATGCCCTGAGCCTGGGGCGCTATCTCTGGCTTGAAGGAAGAGTTCGCGGTGATGTCTTTCGGAACTGGGCCGGGCGGTTTCGTTATCGGCCCAAGCGTTTCGTCCAGCCTAACAGCGAAAGGGAAATTATCGAGCTCGTGAAAACCTCCAAAAGCTTGAGGGTATTTGGTTCGGGACATTCCTTTAACGGCGGCGTGTTGGTGGATGAAACCCTTGTCTCGCTTGACAATTACAGCGGCGTGATCCGGCTGGATTCAGAGAAAAAGCAGTTGGCTGTTAAAGCCGGCACCCGGGTCAGAGATGTTATTAAAGAGCTGATGGACAACGGTCTGGCTTTCGCCGCCCAGCCTTCCCACGATGCGCAGAGCATTGCGGGTATTTTATCCACCGACGTGCACGGCACCGGAAGAGATTGGGGCTTTGTGAGTGAATCCGTCGTCAAACTTAAGCTGATCGATGGCAACGGAGAAGTGCTGGAATGCGAGCCTGCGGATGATCTTTTCAAAGCAGCCATTGGCGGCATCGGCGCGGTCGGCATTATCGTGGAGGTCGTATTGCAGGGTGTTGACCGGTTCAATGTCGAGCAGAAAGTTGAAATTTCGGACCTGGCTTATGTTGCAAACAACCTCGAGCGGATTTTGCAGGAAAACGAGCACTTCAGTCTTTACCTGTTTCCCTTTACCCAAAAATGCCAGATCAACACCTGGAACCGCACAGACCGGGCAAAATCGACCCTGGGGACGGTGAGGGAGTTTTTATCCATTTCTGCCGACGCGCTGCTGGCGGCCTGGTTCGGCAATTTTATCGCCTACACGGGGCTGTTGCCGGCGGTATCGTCTTTCGCCCATGGAATCAAAAAGGGAACCAATCTCGTTTTGGAAAGCAACGAAGCCTACAACCGCACTATTTACCACCTGCACCAGGAATTGGAATTTACCGTACCATTTGAAGATACTTTAGAGATGTCCCGGCGTTTCATCGAGCTGTTTGAAGAGATATACCACACCGGGCTTCCCTATACGATTTTTGAAGTACGCTTCACGCCGGGCGGTCATGACCGATCGCTGATCGGCGCCGGGCGCGAACGCCGCTCTGCCTGGATCGATCTGGTTTGCAATGATTCGGATGGTTTCGAGAATTACTATGCTGCGGCCGAAGAGTTAGTAAAAAATATCGGGGCACGCCCCCACCTTGGAAAGTACTGCGAAAATATTGACAGTCAGGATTTGAAACGATTGCACGGGGAACACTTTGCCAGGTTCCGGCAACTGGTGGCGCAGCACGATCCGGAGGGCAAGTTTGCCAACGATTTTACGCACCGGCTTTTTGCAACCGGGACTCAGCGCGATGATGTCAAGGGGATTGAGCGCGCGGCATGAAGGATTGTGTCTGAATTTTTCTTATGTAATCTGCAGTTAACTGCCATTTCAACCTTAAGAGCCTGTCCGACAACCTA
>Ga0056115_1000520_pt1 | contig 17282 bp, 9 predicted proteins | sample WorMetOlspDAHAB1_FD_77007 | JGI IMG/M metagenome (GOLD analysis project Ga0056115, IMG submission 77007) | Marine gutless worms symbiont microbial communities from Max Planck institute for Marine Microbiology, Germany - Olavius sp. DAHAB.1 ...
CTTGAAATAATTCTGTTTGCAGGAGGGGACAGTCACCCTCGCAGACTCAGACAGAGCATTCACAATGTTACGATAAAAACTGTCAATCAGATACTCAGCTAGAACTCCATCAGTGAACCGCTCAATTATATACTTATTAATGTTGCCAATAATGACGTAATTCACGTCGATAATGAAGGACGTGGTATGGTTTGTTGCATGATGCATTGCAACAGCACGCTGTCAACAGATTCTGAGAGTTCTGTCAGTGATCATTATGAGCAAAGTATACAGACAGCAAGTGTGTGTGTGTGTGTGTGTGTGAGTGACTGTGTGTGTGCGCGTGTGTGTGGAGACCTGCTACGTCTGGACTGGAGATGACTTGCGAAATGGCGTTCTTGACATTGTCGAGCGTCGGTCTGAACAGCCTCATCATGGCGGCTGGCATCAGACGCAGCATTCCTTGCATTGACCAGTGCACGTCTTTGTCGCCGTACTTCTTAATGGCAAACTCGGCCTGCGTTCCCTGCCACCAGAACAACACCCGTTCAGTCCGCACATGCACACACACATAGACACACACACACACACACACAAACTTTCCAGAACAATCAGCGTGAACTGCTACACTGCTACCGGTCCGTGACAATTACAACCTGAAGTTGCACAAATACGTGTGCATAACAACTTGCCAACCAGACACTAAATCTAATCCTAACCCTAATCCTAGCCCCAACCCTACTACTAAACAGCACGCAATAGCGAACATTCAACTAAATATAGTCACATGTCCTACATATCCAGATAAATTCATACGAGACACGTTGTTGCACCGTTTGTACTACTTTAGGTTGTAATTGTCACATTGCCCACTGCTACTAGACACAAACTCAGGAAAGACATCATTGATGCTACTGACCAAGTTCACCTGCCCATAAAACTCATGCACCGGCGAAACTACTCAAAATATAAGAAGATTCAGAGGTTGCCAATTCAATGGCTGCTGGTCCAGCATTATCACGTAACGACCTCATCAAGTCTATTACGAAGCAGGTATCGTAACGGCAAAACGGTGAAAATACTCTGCGAATAGGAAGGCAAGCGCAGCACAGAAGTCAACTCTTGAGTTCAAAAAACACGTACACAGACAGTTATATTCATAAAGACCAGAAATTCCAATATTGCAACATTAACATGCTTTGTCTGTCACCCCAATTAGGTTAATAAGTTAGTTAATTAAACAATATCATATAATTTCACAACATTTAGAAATCAAAATCAAAATTATCAGTTTGTAATATTTGAGTTGTCGGGCTTTCTGTGTCACTGACCTGGTTCTTCTTGTGGAAGTCGATGAACGAAAACGGAAGAGAGACGTTAAGCGCGCTCGTCTTGTGCGGGTTGGCGGCACGTTTGCGCGACTCGAAAGCAATCATCAAATCGACCCAGCCAGCCGGTCGCTTCGCTTTGAACGCCTCGATGAAATCGACGCCGAAGATTTCACCGAGAAGTTTTTCGAACTCTGAGTCCACTCCTGCATTCACAAGCAACACACAGCGTGTTCAACTAAGCCAGCCAACGCCACAAAATAAGTGTTCACCACGATCGAGTGTTGCTTGCGCTTACAGTGTGACAACGACAATCGAAAGTAGTACATACGTGAACAGTGTTACAAATACTTAGGTCACTCTAAAAACTCTTGATTGACTGACTGATTGATTGATATCTTATATCGATTTCAGCTCAAAACATTTACTGCTACAGCGTTCCTTCTGTCACTAGCACTGCAATAGATATCCTGTAATTTAGACTTCTCAGACCACAATATAAACTCAAATCCTTACTTACAGTCGCACATCGCTAACCTTCCTGACGTAGGCCTATCTCCTAAATATATTTGACATTATCATCATCAACAAATTAATGCACTAATTTATTAATTAATAATACCACGCATATTATACATGTATCACATCATTAACACAACGTATTACTTGGAAAGGAAAGGAAAGGAAGTGGCACTTGTATAGCGCTTATCGTCAGTAATTCGACCACTAAGCGCTCAGATGTGGAAAACACAGTTACCTGCAAATACACCACATCTGCCTTTCCTTCATATAAGCATTCGCTAGAGGGCGACACTGCTGCTAACAGTTTCACCCATCTAGCTACCGATATACTACTCATTCCCCGTCCCACTGAGGTTAGGAGGCTGAGTTTGCCTAGTTGGTTTACCCATAGCGGACGACTTACCCACGAAGTGGTCACACGTCAACCATAGATCAGGCGCATACCAGGGAAAGTCCACCAGTCAGAGACCGACGCCCTTACCACTGAGCCACGCCGCCAACACGCATAGAAGTGCTACACGCAGAGTAGAACTCCTCGATATTAACAGTTTCTTTGCCGAATTGTTTTCCGGCTTTGCTGCAATACACATTCTCTGAACACTTTCAAGTCTGTGCATGTCTAGGCCGGCGCAATACAGCGAATGATGATCGAACCGGTTGAGCCGTACGGTCCTCCAGCAGCCTTGTACAACTCTCGCAGGTTTCCCGACTCGTTCTCCATCTCGTGAACGGTGATGTCGACCGTTCCGCCGCCGCAGTCCACCACCATGTACCGCGTTCCTGCACGCCACACCAACCATCCAAGGCAAAAAGTAAGCAAACAACATCTTTCTAGCAGGTGCTCACACTGCAGCCCAAACACAAATGTGTTTTTTGATTGTCTGGATCGGCTGTGAGACAGGTCTGGATGTCTGGGGCCCCGGCGACAGATTGTTCAAAACTCGCTCTCCAGCTATACCCCAAAGCTCTGCCGCCGAAGCGTAGCGTTTTTTTATGAGTGTCAGCCGAACGCATACTTCTGAGGTAGGCGCATAGTGTCATACTCCATCTAAGAGACAAACGGACAGACACCAGGGGTGTTCATCCCCCAAAGCCATTGAAACAAACATTCACCAGAGATGGTCATAATTAGTTAGGTTTCTAATTAATTAGAATTAGCTCTCTATCTAATTAATTAGCTAATATAATTAGTTGCTAATTGATTAGCTAATTAATTAGTTGCTAATTAATTAGTTACCAACCACTGGCATCACCCTTCCACCCTTCTCCATTTCCACCCACTCTCCTCCACCTACCTTCCTCTCACTCCTCCTTCCCCTCCCTACATCTCCTCCTCTCATTTCCATTCCCTTCCCCTCCACTCCCTTTCCTCTGAGGTCTTCTGACATACTGGCGCCATATAAGCTAGCATATTATTATTATTATTATTATTATTATAAGTAAATCCCCTTAAATCCAGCTAGGGGAGTAAGCTTTCCCAGCGAGGGTCTGGGCGGAGCCCCAGCTGAAATCAAATTTGGTGCATTTTAGCCTTAAAATTTGGAAATATTTTAATTATTTTCCTGATAATCAACTGACCAAATTTCATGTATTTATTGGTTGATCCCGGATTTTTATCCTCCCCTTAAATTTTCATGAAGCATCGCGCCTCGTTCCCGCATAGAATGGAGGCCCCTGACAGACACAACGGATAAAAAGACAAACATTCGCGTCTCTTAGGTGGAGTTTGACATATAGTGACCGATGTACCTCAAGGTGGTAACCTACCTTGACGCCTTTGCACTGGAAGTCAAATCGCGAGAAATGAATTGGCATTATTTAGTGTAACCATAATAGCGGCTCGATATAATGGCATGATCAAAAAGTTGTACTGTTTGTCGTCCCGCCTTCGCGTATTCATTCGTACAGAATCGCCTCTGTCAGCAAGCAGTACAATTCGTCACAGGCGTTCAGCGGACAGAAGGAAAGCGCAGGCCTCGCAGAAACTATTGCAGTAGCGACAAATGCGGAACTAAACGCGACGAAAAGGCGAAGAGATTTTCAGACGAACAGCACGAAAATGACGTTACTGACAGAATAAAAAGTATGACCTCTCTGATAACCTGCTACACCATTTGTACAAAAAAAACTTGTAACGAAATTGTTTGATATACTGTCAGAGTTCATAGTTTAGTTAAGTTAATTAATTCACTGTCGCTTTACTGCCGGTTTCTGGTGCATAAAAGTCGTGAGAAGAATGTATTCGCTTTTCGTTGCACATCAACGAAAACGCGACGAGTGATAAAGCAGAATAATATCGACGCTGCAAATTCGAAGGCATGATGTATGCTGACGATGAAAAAGGACAGCAATATTCCTTGTGGCTACGCAAGCTGCAAATCCTTCAACTTCTCTTATTCAAATATAGGTCTGTATACGACCCACAACAGAAGGGCCAGTCTAGCATGGCCGACAATCATCAACAGCAGAGGTCGCTAGTAGCGACGACCAACCTGAGCGGAACTCGACGGCTGCAGGGTCGACAGCGTCGCCGCCGCCATTGACGGTCACGTGATCAGCAGGTGGTACCTCGTCACGGTGAGCGCGTGCAGTGTGACGCTCGGGTACCAGCTGAGACAGTCGAAGCTGACGAACATAGATGGAAGCGGCTTCCGGTTCTAGAGCGATCAGCAAGTTGTCGGGACTGTCGGCCGACGCTATGCCCGCCTGCGCAACCAACACGATTGAGGCAATGAAAAATCGCACCCGACGAGTTGCAAACTAATGCAAAGAAACTCTCACTGGTGCTGAGGGGTCCACAGACGGTGGAGCTCAGGAGAGCAATTTCCCACGTTTTGAACGTTTTCGGAATTCGAAAGTTTGGTCAAAATTGCGCTTATCTGATGGGTGAGCGTTGCTGTACAATGCCATTCAAGCTACATGTTTCACCGTTTCAGCACCATATACAGCGATCCCGAGATACCGTAGCTGCGAAGGGGTAAGGAGGCGAACGGTGAGGGTAAGGGAGAGAGGAATGATAGAGATACGAAAATGGAAACCAAAATGCGGAGGTGTGTGATGGGAAGAATGGAGGTTGGTATCCCATTTTATTTTGGGTTAGATGTCCATGTACTGGTAATTAAACGACTAGTGACTGTTGCTGTTAGTGAGCCACGTAAATATATTCAAGTAATTACTAACTACAACATTATTATGATACTAATTAAGCACAAAAACGAAATGTATATACAACACTAGTATATGGGAAATTTTGTTTGTACACTGTAATGCGAAGGGCTTAAGGTGGCACGCACTGACCTCATAGGCAGCGAGACGCATGAGCTGTTTGGCAGGTGCGCGCCAAATCGCAGGCACAGTGATCACCCAACGAACATCCTCGTTGACTATGATGGTGGCCGACTGTGACGACAACTCTTTGAGCGCGTGTTCCTTGAAGTAGCGCAGAGCGAAAGCGAACAGCTGAACGGCCGGAAACAGTTCACCGTTACTGGCCGCGATTGTCGTCTCGTTGTTCAACTCCTGCAAAGCATTAGCGTGCCAGTGTCGCAATTAACAAGTTAAAAAGTAAATGATTTGTACATATATAGTGCCACGCACAAGTCAGCAGGCGAAAATAAGGGACAGACGACTGAATTTGCGTAACTAACATCATGACGACGACGACTATCTTATTAATAGACAAACGTATGAGGTAACTGCTGAGACCAACACGATAAAGATGACGATGACATAATATAATTAATAATAATACGAATTTATATAGCGCCATAATGCCGTTAGGCGGCTATAGATTTTCACTAGAATCGAGTTTAATTGATTGATTGCTTCACGGGGTTAATGAAACTTTCAGCACCATGAGGTTATAATGATCGTGCCTTAAGTATGATCGTGAGAACAGTCAGATTAACGATGACAACACGAACTGTGCTGATGATATATGATATCATATGCGCTACGCTATTGTGTCAAACTCCATCTGAACGTCCGTTTGTCCTTTTGTTCGTTGTTTTCTTTCGTTGGTGCTCATCGCTTCTTGACCTTTTTTTTATTTAATTTATCAACATCAGTTAAAATCAGACGATAACGAAGAAACTGTTCGTCCGTTCACATGGAGTTTGAAACACTGCTTGCCATTGTTCATGCAACAGAATTAAGACAATTAAAATAAATGCAGAAGTCGAAGTCACATCTGTAAAAGTGCATCGTCATCAGCATCTTAATAATGTCTGTCACGTGCTCTCTTCCACTGCACACTGGATATGTTTCGCCGGAAGAAATCGGAGACGATCTTATCAGTGACTGTCATCTGAAGCAACAAACAGGCTGCGACCATGCAGGGGTCTCCCATGGACGTCTAGTATCTCTATACTAGACGTCTGTGGGTCTCCCCCGTGCAGCCGTTCTAACGAGGCTGAACGGACATTGCGGCGATCGGCCAACGGCGCTTGTCAATGCGCACTCACTGTGTGTACGTCGGCGGTGAGGTGAACTGGTCGACTGACACAACTGCTTCGGTGCTGACTTGAATCCGCGAATGTGGACCGACAGTGCCGTTACTATCTTGAATTTCGTAAATAAACTGGATATTTCATACATATATCTGCAACGATTTGTCACTCTAAATAAAATGCTGAACAGGATGGTTGTTGTTAATAAGACATTTATAAAACGGTTCAAACTTTAAACAAGTGTGAAATAGGCATGCACACGAGACGATCGTAGCGGTGCGCGGTACACGACAAATTGAGCGACGGCGGCTCCTTTAGCGCAATGGAGCAAAATAATCGCGCTCCGCACATCCCTAATCAATGTTGACCCGACCCAACCATTCAGAGCACACGACAGCATTCGCACTTCGATATACAGCGGAACGCAACAACTCGAGCAGCAACGATAAACATTGCACGGTTGTTGCGGCGGTGGCGGTGGCGACTGGTTAATGTCAACGAATATCATCAATTGCACGCACAAACATAGTGGACCACATCATCACTTACACACGCCACCCACACCAACGAAACGTTTACAGTACTACTGTAGACATGTGCTGTCTATTCGTCACGGTTTTAGGTTTCGCCTTTTACTCAAAGTAAGGCTGATAAACTATAAGCCGAAAGTTAGTAAACATATAGCGGCAGGAACGGACAGAGTACGCTTCTACCCTCGCACTGTTGGCCTAACTGCAGCTAAATTCCTACACGATGTTCGTAAAATCGCAATAAAAACAGCAGCAGTTCTCTTCTGTCTCAGATCTCAAGACTCTGTTAGTTTCCCATGTCTTCGCCAGAGGACGCTGCGACAATGTTTTTACCATCAGCGAACATACAATCACGTCAATCAATTTTTTATTTCGACCAGTTACGTTGTAATCCACATGCACGGAACTTGCTGTTACATTGAACCGGGACAACTAGCAACACTTTTTCGACTAGTATTTTATCAAAACTAAGTCTTAATTGTTGCCGACTCGTCATGGTGCGGAATGTCTGAGGCCACAGTTCAGTTGCAATGCGACGGCGTTGTATCAGTGCGATCAACGGCATGACAGACTCGCAGCAATATCGCAAGCCACTCGCAGCTGCAGTTTCCCGTTGCGCTGATGCATGATTTACACGGCGGCGGCGGCAATTAGTGGTTGGATGTGTGTAGCTGTAATAGATCAGAGCGCGAGTTCGCTCAGTCGGTGGGTCGGTCGGTGGGGCAGGCGAGCGCCAGCCAGATAACACGCATCAGTCGATAAAGGTGACACACCGCCAACAAACAGCAGTATCGCCGGCCATCCTACGACCGATCGGTCGCTCGTACCGTCGCTGCCGTCAGCGCAGCCCAGACCAGACGCTGTAGCCGATGCCCGGGCTGTGCAGGCCCTGTAGGGTATCAATATACATGAGATGCCGTGACGTCATTGAACTGAGCACAGACCAAACCAAGCTGCCATGTCAAAGTGAAAACGAAAAGCGTATGACATCTGAAAATTCTTATGCCAAGGTTAACACTGCACAATGCACATTTCGACTGCTAATTCCACACACAAAAGTTTGCAAGCGTGCGTCCGTTTACGATGTTGCACTGCTGTAATATACTGTACCTCCAACACGGAGGCAGCAACTGTTGTAGACAAAATAATGTCACTGTCACTACATATATGTACGACGACTGGTCAACGTAAGCAAGCTACACAGTCTGTAACGGCGCACCATTTGACGACGGTGGCACTGTGAAAGCAATTGACGCGGAAATATTCATCACATTACAAAAAATGTCACTTAATTCCAGACCAACGAAAACACACTCGAGTTGAGGAAACACACACGTGTCAAAATTACACTACGTTTAAATTCGATTTTAGCCACATGCTTACGAAAACCAATCAGCTGTGGCTACAAGTGCGGAAATAGAAAGATATGAATAATGCACTTCGTAAGTGGCAGTCGGCGCAGCGGAGACAATTATGCGAAGCGTTGTGTGACTGTGAGGTGGCTGAAATGAGTGAAATCGGCGCGAAACCAATTCACACTTTTCAAGATGCGCCGCTCACTCAACGCATCGCAGTGCACAAAGTCAAGCGACGACTGCATAGGTCAGCCGCCCATAAAGCGCCGCCCCCTGTCCCTCCCCCAAGGGGTGGGGCACCCTGCCTCCCAGCCTTCGCCAGACGGGACTCGGTCGGCAGTATTGCGGCGAATCAATAGCGACGAAATTAACGCGACTCTGGAAAGAAATGGGTCAAATGGCGCCGACGTCGACGCCGTCCAGCAAGCAGGCAGAAAGCAGCACAGAGCGACGGCGGCCTGAGCCGGACGGACGCCCGGCCGGGCGTCCGTCCGGCTCAGGCCGCCGTCGCTCTGTGCTGCTTTCTGCCTGCTTGCTGGACGGCGTCGACGTCGGCGCCATTTGACCCATTTCTTTCCAGAGTCGCGTTAATTTCGTCGCTATTGATTCGCCGCAATACTGCCGACCGAGTCCCGTCTGGCGAAGGCTGGGAGGCAGGGTGCCCCACCCCTTGGGGGAGGGACAGGGGGCGGCGCTTTATGGGCGGCTGACCTATGCAGTCGTCGCTTGACTTTGTGCACTGCGATGCGTTGAGTGAGCGGCGCATCTTGAAAAGTGTGAATTGGTTTCGCGCCGATTTCACTCATTTCAGCCACCTCACAGTCACACAACGCTTCGCATAATTGTCTCCGCTGCGCCGACTGCCACTTACGAAGTGCATTATTCATATCTTTCTATTTCCGCACTTGTAGCCACAGCTGATTGGTTTTCGTAAGCATGTGGCTAAAATCGAATTTAAACGTAGTGTAATTTTGACACGTGTGTGTTTCCTCAACTCGAGTGTGTTTTCGTTGGTCTGGAATTAAGTGACATTTTTTGTAATGTGATGAATATTTCCGCGTCAATTGCTTTCACAGTGCCACCGTCGTCAAATGGTGCGCCGTTACAGACTGTGTAGCTTGCTTACGTTGACCAGTCGTCGTACATATATGTAGTGACAGTGACATTATTTTGTCTACAACAGTTGCTGCCTCCGTGTTGGAGGTACAGTATATTACAGCAGTGCAACATCGTAAACGGACGCACGCTTGCAAACTTTTGTGTGTGGAATTAGCAGTCGAAATGTGCATTGTGCAGTGTTAACCTTGGCATAAGAATTTTCAGATGTCATACGCTTTTCGTTTTCACTTTGACATGGCAGCTTGGTTTGGTCTGTGCTCAGTTCAATGACGTCACGGCATCTCATGTATATTGATACCCTACAGGGCCTGCACAGCCCGGGCATCGGCTACAGCGTCTGGTCTGGGCTGCGCTGACGGCAGCGACGGTACGAGCGACCGATCGGTCGTAGGATGGCCGGCGATACTGCTGTTTGTTGGCGGTGTGTCACCTTTATCGACTGATGCGTGTTATCTGGCTGGCGCTCGCCTGCCCCACCGACCGACCCACCGACTGAGCGAACTCGCGCTCTGATCTATTACAGCTACACACATCCAACCACTAATTGCCGCCGCCGCCGTGTAAATCATGCATCAGCGCAACGGGAAACTGCAGCTGCGAGTGGCTTGCGATATTGCTGCGAGTCTGTCATGCCGTTGATCGCACTGATACAACGCCGTCGCATTGCAACTGAACTGTGGCCTCAGACATTCCGCACCATGACGAGTCGGCAACAATTAAGACTTAGTTTTGATAAAATACTAGTCGAAAAAGTGTTGCTAGTTGTCCCGGTTCAATGTAACAGCAAGTTCCGTGCATGTGGATTACAACGTAACTGGTCGAAATAAAAAATTGATTGACGTGATTGTATGTTCGCTGATGGTAAAAACATTGTCGCAGCGTCCTCTGGCGAAGACATGGGAAACTAACAGAGTCTTGAGATCTGAGACAGAAGAGAACTGCTGCTGTTTTTATTGCGATTTTACGAACATCGTGTAGGAATTTAGCTGCAGTTAGGCCAACAGTGCGAGGGTAGAAGCGTACTCTGTCCGTTCCTGCCGCTATATGTTTACTAACTTTCGGCTTATAGTTTATCAGCCTTACTTTGAGTAAAAGGCGAAACCTAAAACCGTGACGAATAGACAGCACATGTCTACAGTAGTACTGTAAACGTTTCGTTGGTGTGGGTGGCGTGTGTAAGTGATGATGTGGTCCACTATGTTTGTGCGTGCAATTGATGATATTCGTTGACATTAACCAGTCGCCACCGCCACCGCCGCAACAACCGTGCAATGTTTATCGTTGCTGCTCGAGTTGTTGCGTTCCGCTGTATATCGAAGTGCGAATGCTGTCGTGTGCTCTGAATGGTTGGGTCGGGTCAACATTGATTAGGGATGTGCGGAGCGCGATTATTTTGCTCCATTGCGCTAAAGGAGCCGCCGTCGCTCAATTTGTCGTGTACCGCGCACCGCTACGATCGTCTCGTGTGCATGCCTATTTCACACTTGTTTAAAGTTTGAACCGTTTTATAAATGTCTTATTAACAACAACCATCCTGTTCAGCATTTTATTTAGAGTGACAAATCGTTGCAGATATATGTATGAAATATCCAGTTTATTTACGAAATTCAAGATAGTAACGGCACTGTCGGTCCACATTCGCGGATTCAAGTCAGCACCGAAGCAGTTGTGTCAGTCGACCAGTTCACCTCACCGCCGACGTACACACAGTGAGTGCGCATTGACAAGCGCCGTTGGCCGATCGCCGCAATGTCCGTTCAGCCTCGTTAGAACGGCTGCACGGGGGAGACCCACAGACGTCTAGTATAGAGATACTAGACGTCCATGGGAGACCCCTGCATGGTCGCAGCCTGTTTGTTGCTTCAGATGACAGTCACTGATAAGATCGTCTCCGATTTCTTCCGGCGAAACATATCCAGTGTGCAGTGGAAGAGAGCACGTGACAGACATTATTAAGATGCTGATGACGATGCACTTTTACAGATGTGACTTCGACTTCTGCATTTATTTTAATTGTCTTAATTCTGTTGCATGAACAATGGCAAGCAGTGTTTCAAACTCCATGTGAACGGACGAACAGTTTCTTCGTTATCGTCTGATTTTAACTGATGTTGATAAATTAAATAAAAAAAAGGTCAAGAAGCGATGAGCACCAACGAAAGAAAACAACGAACAAAAGGACAAACGGACGTTCAGATGGAGTTTGACACAATAGCGTAGCGCATATGATATCATATATCATCAGCACAGTTCGTGTTGTCATCGTTAATCTGACTGTTCTCACGATCATACTTAAGGCACGATCATTATAACCTCATGGTGCTGAAAGTTTCATTAACCCCGTGAAGCAATCAATCAATTAAACTCGATTCTAGTGAAAATCTATAGCCGCCTAACGGCATTATGGCGCTATATAAATTCGTATTATTATTAATTATATTATGTCATCGTCATCTTTATCGTGTTGGTCTCAGCAGTTACCTCATACGTTTGTCTATTAATAAGATAGTCGTCGTCGTCATGATGTTAGTTACGCAAATTCAGTCGTCTGTCCCTTATTTTCGCCTGCTGACTTGTGCGTGGCACTATATATGTACAAATCATTTACTTTTTAACTTGTTAATTGCGACACTGGCACGCTAATGCTTTGCAGGAGTTGAACAACGAGACGACAATCGCGGCCAGTAACGGTGAACTGTTTCCGGCCGTTCAGCTGTTCGCTTTCGCTCTGCGCTACTTCAAGGAACACGCGCTCAAAGAGTTGTCGTCACAGTCGGCCACCATCATAGTCAACGAGGATGTTCGTTGGGTGATCACTGTGCCTGCGATTTGGCGCGCACCTGCCAAACAGCTCATGCGTCTCGCTGCCTATGAGGTCAGTGCGTGCCACCTTAAGCCCTTCGCATTACAGTGTACAAACAAAATTTCCCATATACTAGTGTTGTATATACATTTCGTTTTTGTGCTTAATTAGTATCATAATAATGTTGTAGTTAGTAATTACTTGAATATATTTACGTGGCTCACTAACAGCAACAGTCACTAGTCGTTTAATTACCAGTACATGGACATCTAACCCAAAATAAAATGGGATACCAACCTCCATTCTTCCCATCACACACCTCCGCATTTTGGTTTCCATTTTCGTATCTCTATCATTCCTCTCTCCCTTACCCTCACCGTTCGCCTCCTTACCCCTTCGCAGCTACGGTATCTCGGGATCGCTGTATATGGTGCTGAAACGGTGAAACATGTAGCTTGAATGGCATTGTACAGCAACGCTCACCCATCAGATAAGCGCAATTTTGACCAAACTTTCGAATTCCGAAAACGTTCAAAACGTGGGAAATTGCTCTCCTGAGCTCCACCGTCTGTGGACCCCTCAGCACCAGTGAGAGTTTCTTTGCATTAGTTTGCAACTCGTCGGGTGCGATTTTTCATTGCCTCAATCGTGTTGGTTGCGCAGGCGGGCATAGCGTCGGCCGACAGTCCCGACAACTTGCTGATCGCTCTAGAACCGGAAGCCGCTTCCATCTATGTTCGTCAGCTTCGACTGTCTCAGCTGGTACCCGAGCGTCACACTGCACGCGCTCACCGTGACGAGGTACCACCTGCTGATCACGTGACCGTCAATGGCGGCGGCGACGCTGTCGACCCTGCAGCCGTCGAGTTCCGCTCAGGTTGGTCGTCGCTACTAGCGACCTCTGCTGTTGATGATTGTCGGCCATGCTAGACTGGCCCTTCTGTTGTGGGTCGTATACAGACCTATATTTGAATAAGAGAAGTTGAAGGATTTGCAGCTTGCGTAGCCACAAGGAATATTGCTGTCCTTTTTCATCGTCAGCATACATCATGCCTTCGAATTTGCAGCGTCGATATTATTCTGCTTTATCACTCGTCGCGTTTTCGTTGATGTGCAACGAAAAGCGAATACATTCTTCTCACGACTTTTATGCACCAGAAACCGGCAGTAAAGCGACAGTGAATTAATTAACTTAACTAAACTATGAACTCTGACAGTATATCAAACAATTTCGTTACAAGTTTTTTTTGTACAAATGGTGTAGCAGGTTATCAGAGAGGTCATACTTTTTATTCTGTCAGTAACGTCATTTTCGTGCTGTTCGTCTGAAAATCTCTTCGCCTTTTCGTCGCGTTTAGTTCCGCATTTGTCGCTACTGCAATAGTTTCTGCGAGGCCTGCGCTTTCCTTCTGTCCGCTGAACGCCTGTGACGAATTGTACTGCTTGCTGACAGAGGCGATTCTGTACGAATGAATACGCGAAGGCGGGACGACAAACAGTACAACTTTTTGATCATGCCATTATATCGAGCCGCTATTATGGTTACACTAAATAATGCCAATTCATTTCTCGCGATTTGACTTCCAGTGCAAAGGCGTCAAGGTAGGTTACCACCTTGAGGTACATCGGTCACTATATGTCAAACTCCACCTAAGAGACGCGAATGTTTGTCTTTTTATCCGTTGTGTCTGTCAGGGGCCTCCATTCTATGCGGGAACGAGGCGCGATGCTTCATGAAAATTTAAGGGGAGGATAAAAATCCGGGATCAACCAATAAATACATGAAATTTGGTCAGTTGATTATCAGGAAAATAATTAAAATATTTCCAAATTTTAAGGCTAAAATGCACCAAATTTGATTTCAGCTGGGGCTCCGCCCAGACCCTCGCTGGGAAAGCTTACTCCCCTAGCTGGATTTAAGGGGATTTACTTATAATAATAATAATAATAATAATAATATGCTAGCTTATATGGCGCCAGTATGTCAGAAGACCTCAGAGGAAAGGGAGTGGAGGGGAAGGGAATGGAAATGAGAGGAGGAGATGTAGGGAGGGGAAGGAGGAGTGAGAGGAAGGTAGGTGGAGGAGAGTGGGTGGAAATGGAGAAGGGTGGAAGGGTGATGCCAGTGGTTGGTAACTAATTAATTAGCAACTAATTAATTAGCTAATCAATTAGCAACTAATTATATTAGCTAATTAATTAGATAGAGAGCTAATTCTAATTAATTAGAAACCTAACTAATTATGACCATCTCTGGTGAATGTTTGTTTCAATGGCTTTGGGGGATGAACACCCCTGGTGTCTGTCCGTTTGTCTCTTAGATGGAGTATGACACTATGCGCCTACCTCAGAAGTATGCGTTCGGCTGACACTCATAAAAAAACGCTACGCTTCGGCGGCAGAGCTTTGGGGTATAGCTGGAGAGCGAGTTTTGAACAATCTGTCGCCGGGGCCCCAGACATCCAGACCTGTCTCACAGCCGATCCAGACAATCAAAAAACACATTTGTGTTTGGGCTGCAGTGTGAGCACCTGCTAGAAAGATGTTGTTTGCTTACTTTTTGCCTTGGATGGTTGGTGTGGCGTGCAGGAACGCGGTACATGGTGGTGGACTGCGGCGGCGGAACGGTCGACATCACCGTTCACGAGATGGAGAACGAGTCGGGAAACCTGCGAGAGTTGTACAAGGCTGCTGGAGGACCGTACGGCTCAACCGGTTCGATCATCATTCGCTGTATTGCGCCGGCCTAGACATGCACAGACTTGAAAGTGTTCAGAGAATGTGTATTGCAGCAAAGCCGGAAAACAATTCGGCAAAGAAACTGTTAATATCGAGGAGTTCTACTCTGCGTGTAGCACTTCTATGCGTGTTGGCGGCGTGGCTCAGTGGTAAGGGCGTCGGTCTCTGACTGGTGGACTTTCCCTGGTATGCGCCTGATCTATGGTTGACGTGTGACCACTTCGTGGGTAAGTCGTCCGCTATGGGTAAACCAACTAGGCAAACTCAGCCTCCTAACCTCAGTGGGACGGGGAATGAGTAGTATATCGGTAGCTAGATGGGTGAAACTGTTAGCAGCAGTGTCGCCCTCTAGCGAATGCTTATATGAAGGAAAGGCAGATGTGGTGTATTTGCAGGTAACTGTGTTTTCCACATCTGAGCGCTTAGTGGTCGAATTACTGACGATAAGCGCTATACAAGTGCCACTTCCTTTCCTTTCCTTTCCAAGTAATACGTTGTGTTAATGATGTGATACATGTATAATATGCGTGGTATTATTAATTAATAAATTAGTGCATTAATTTGTTGATGATGATAATGTCAAATATATTTAGGAGATAGGCCTACGTCAGGAAGGTTAGCGATGTGCGACTGTAAGTAAGGATTTGAGTTTATATTGTGGTCTGAGAAGTCTAAATTACAGGATATCTATTGCAGTGCTAGTGACAGAAGGAACGCTGTAGCAGTAAATGTTTTGAGCTGAAATCGATATAAGATATCAATCAATCAGTCAGTCAATCAAGAGTTTTTAGAGTGACCTAAGTATTTGTAACACTGTTCACGTATGTACTACTTTCGATTGTCGTTGTCACACTGTAAGCGCAAGCAACACTCGATCGTGGTGAACACTTATTTTGTGGCGTTGGCTGGCTTAGTTGAACACGCTGTGTGTTGCTTGTGAATGCAGGAGTGGACTCAGAGTTCGAAAAACTTCTCGGTGAAATCTTCGGCGTCGATTTCATCGAGGCGTTCAAAGCGAAGCGACCGGCTGGCTGGGTCGATTTGATGATTGCTTTCGAGTCGCGCAAACGTGCCGCCAACCCGCACAAGACGAGCGCGCTTAACGTCTCTCTTCCGTTTTCGTTCATCGACTTCCACAAGAAGAACCAGGTCAGTGACACAGAAAGCCCGACAACTCAAATATTACAAACTGATAATTTTGATTTTGATTTCTAAATGTTGTGAAATTATATGATATTGTTTAATTAACTAACTTATTAACCTAATTGGGGTGACAGACAAAGCATGTTAATGTTGCAATATTGGAATTTCTGGTCTTTATGAATATAACTGTCTGTGTACGTGTTTTTTGAACTCAAGAGTTGACTTCTGTGCTGCGCTTGCCTTCCTATTCGCAGAGTATTTTCACCGTTTTGCCGTTACGATACCTGCTTCGTAATAGACTTGATGAGGTCGTTACGTGATAATGCTGGACCAGCAGCCATTGAATTGGCAACCTCTGAATCTTCTTATATTTTGAGTAGTTTCGCCGGTGCATGAGTTTTATGGGCAGGTGAACTTGGTCAGTAGCATCAATGATGTCTTTCCTGAGTTTGTGTCTAGTAGCAGTGGGCAATGTGACAATTACAACCTAAAGTAGTACAAACGGTGCAACAACGTGTCTCGTATGAATTTATCTGGATATGTAGGACATGTGACTATATTTAGTTGAATGTTCGCTATTGCGTGCTGTTTAGTAGTAGGGTTGGGGCTAGGATTAGGGTTAGGATTAGATTTAGTGTCTGGTTGGCAAGTTGTTATGCACACGTATTTGTGCAACTTCAGGTTGTAATTGTCACGGACCGGTAGCAGTGTAGCAGTTCACGCTGATTGTTCTGGAAAGTTTGTGTGTGTGTGTGTGTGTGTCTATGTGTGTGTGCATGTGCGGACTGAACGGGTGTTGTTCTGGTGGCAGGGAACGCAGGCCGAGTTTGCCATTAAGAAGTACGGCGACAAAGACGTGCACTGGTCAATGCAAGGAATGCTGCGTCTGATGCCAGCCGCCATGATGAGGCTGTTCAGACCGACGCTCGACAATGTCAAGAACGCCATTTCGCAAGTCATCTCCAGTCCAGACGTAGCAGGTCTCCACACACACGCGCACACACACAGTCACTCACACACACACACACACACACACTTGCTGTCTGTATACTTTGCTCATAATGATCACTGACAGAACTCTCAGAATCTGTTGACAGCGTGCTGTTGCAATGCATCATGCAACAAACCATACCACGTCCTTCATTATCGACGTGAATTACGTCATTATTGGCAACATTAATAAGTATATAATTGAGCGGTTCACTGATGGAGTTCTAGCTGAGTATCTGATTGACAGTTTTTATCGTAACATTGTGAATGCTCTGTCTGAGTCTGCGAGGGTGACTGTCCCCTCCTGCAAACAGAATTATTTCAAG
>Ga0056115_1000522_pt1 | contig 17238 bp, 10 predicted proteins | sample WorMetOlspDAHAB1_FD_77007 | JGI IMG/M metagenome (GOLD analysis project Ga0056115, IMG submission 77007) | Marine gutless worms symbiont microbial communities from Max Planck institute for Marine Microbiology, Germany - Olavius sp. DAHAB.1 ...
GCATAATCCACGGGATAAATATCGGTGCTATTAGGAGGCCACATGTGAGGTTCAATGAAGTTGCTGTGCTCTTTTTTCAGATAGTTTATTGTGGTCCGGGTAGTGTGCGCTGGCGCTCCACCCACCAGTAATGACGACATTGCTCTGATGTCAAGCAGCAGACCCTTCTCGAGGACGATATTGCAGCAGTATGAGCTGTTAACTTTCGCTCCAGGATCGATGAAGACTTGAAACTTGGCTTGAGCAGCCGAGCATCATTTTAATACTATCGAGAGATAAGTTTAGTCAATAAAACAAAACATTTAACCCCGATATTCGCAGTCGTGTTTGTTTTGCTAGGTAATGCGGTCACACAATAAAGGTGTGGTGGGTGGAAGGACTTCACATTTACGCGCCATAAACTTTTGCTTGTAACAGTGAAAGAATGGTTAAAATCGGTGCTGAATTACCGAAGTTATTCCCAAAATAAAACTGGGTATCCGTTTTTGGACCACCCTGTATGTTTTACTGCAGCTGACGAAACAATGCTTACAGATAAATGTAGCACTTCTCATAGGCCTATAACTGACAATTGATAAATAGTGCCTCGTACTGTCAATGCAGTCACAGTAACTGAAACTTTTGTTTCATTGTGAGGCAGACCTGTTTCTTCGGCATTTGGTTGCCCATAATATATACCTCTAAAGTCTAGACAACGGCTTCGCCAAAATCCGACGCTCTATATCGTGTCCGGAATCAATGAAATAAAAATGAAATCATAATTTTTAACGTGGATAAAATAACAGGTGTCATTACAAAGTCCACGGAAGCGTAGTCGATATATGAATAAAAGTTATAGCAAAGTGTCTGCAAATGATTGGTGGAACAGGTATGTCTTTAGTCTGTGGCAGAAATCGGTCAAGGAGGAGGATGGCAGGAGGCAGGCTGTTCCAGAAGATAGATGCAGCAACTGGAAAAGAACGTCGGCCGCCAGTAGATAGACGATATGCCGGAACCTACAGCCGGTGTGATGAGGATGAGCGTACACGATGACGACCAGGCAGATCAGCAACGCGAACTAGCTGATCCAGGTATGGCGAAGAGTATACAGACCGTTTTGCGCTCGATACGCCATGACCGCAATTTTGTAGTCGACCCGTTGTGGTAACGCAGCCAGTGGAGTGCTGCAAGGGCGTCAGTGATGTGGTCGTAGCGTCGAAGCCAGAACACCAGACAAGTTGCAGCGTTGAGCACAGACTGGAATTGTCGCTAAAGACAGGCTGGTAGACAATATGAAGTTTTCCAAGTCGAGTCGCGAGTGGTAAAAACGACACCACTAATCGATGGAAACAGTCATCAGTGAGTACATAGTGATGAAGATGATGTAGCTGACGAAGGGCAGCAAAACAGCGTGAGACGCGTTTCCGCGTCTGTATAGCCGCCCAGTGAAAACGCCCACATCTCAAAGAGAACTGACTGGGTGAACATCTACACATGCAACAAAGACGGAAGAACTGGAAGGTTGTGATAACCTACGAAAGGATGCACACCAAGTTACTTCCGTTTTATCAGCAAAGTGTCCTTAGCTATAGCTTTTGTCAATAAACATAGTTCTCTTTTCAGCAGTATTAGTAATTTTCCAATCGCATGTCAAGTCAAAACAAACACTTTTAATCCATCTATGACCGTGTAAATTTTCACCGGAATTGTCTATTTTATCATCGAAATTACTTCCGTTGTATGAGCAATTTCGATGGATACTTTCAGAAAAAAAGCAATCGGCCGAAATCGAGGAAAAGTGACTGGTCTTTTCAGACAGATGCAAGCTGGAGTTAATAAAGATTATTATGCCTAATATCTGTTTAGTACTGAAATTGCTACTGACAAAACGTTTAGTAGCGTGGTGTATAGGTCTCTGTACCTGTTGGCTGGATATCTAGAGGCCAAATAACCGCCGGGGATCTGTGTGACCAGGTATCCCCAAAAGAACGAACTGTCGACGAGACCAATAATTCCCGGCGTCCAATCAAACTCAGGTTTCTGTCACAGACAAACACCACACCATCGTCAGTCACTCGTGCGCTTCACGCGTTGTACAGGAGCGCTGTCTGTAATGCAAATACTATACATGTAATTCCGTAACACATGGAATATCGTCGGTGTCTATTTGAATATTTGGCTACAACAACAGCTTAATACATGGGGCGACTGGCAGACCTTAGTTGAGTAGCATGAGTAGGCCTACACGATATACTAAAGCAATTACATTAATCGTTATAATAAAATGTATTACATACTATGTGACTGTTACTAAAACGCGATGCCCTGTCCCAACACGTGACCAAATGGTTTCACAGTACAGCGCGGTGATCAAGGAACGGCAGTATGTTGCTAATACGTACGTAAATAACGTGCACACATACACTAGTTAAAATTACAGCAGTTACATTTCTGCCACAGTGTCACAGTTCACAGTCAGTCGTAGACGCGCAACACCTTATCAATACCGGTGCACACTGATGCCACTGAACAGAAACACGTGTTACACGTCGAACAGAAACGCGAATGTTCACAAGGCATAAGGCGACGCCTAGTGTCCGACGTCGTGGAAAAAAACATCATCTCGTCGTCGAAGTCGAATCCCTTGCGTCGTCGTGGAAAAAATTACGACGCGTCGCGACGTGAAGGCGTAGTCGTCGTCGTCGAAAAAAATGAAGAAAGTCGACGAACTTTCAAAAAAGCGTGTGATTTACTTACAGCAATAACGCACATAGAAATTCTGTTGCCCTATACAAAACAAATAAACAATTTAACAAGAAAACAAAATTATGAAAGCAAAACGGTCGATGTCTCGATGATGTAACTACAGCCCTAGTCCCTATAGAAAACTGAAGAAAAATGAACATAAACGTTTAAGAAAAAATAAAAACAGCATAGAAAGAACAGACTGAAAATTCCGACGCGTCGTCGAAAAATTTGAAGTCGAAATTGAAAAAGTAAATCACGACGCCGTCGAAACGTCGTCGAAAAATCTCAAAGTGAGTCTATAACGTTCGACGCGATCGACGTCGGACACTAGCGACTCCGGATCGTGGCACAAGAAGACAAACTTCACAGCAGTCTGCCACCTCAGGTGAAGACGATATTGACGCTGCAGTGGCTGGAGTGGCTGCAGCGTCAGTGGAAAAAGTGGGTTGGGGAACCTCGTCTTCGTCGTCGACACCGTCATCACTGGAGGAGCTGCCGCGAAGAAATGGAGTGTGTGACCAAGACTATTGCTGACAGTCTTGCACAATTTCTTACTTTCAAAACGTTAAAATTTGGGCTGCCATATTCAGATCTGCCAACTTCAGGTCTGTCTTTTCCTGTACAAAACAATCTATACCACGGACATAAATTTCGAGCAATATAGGCTTACACCAAACTTTTGAAGACTGCTAATGCTGTCGACAATATATCAAAATCAAAAGTCAGTTGGTCTTTTTCGATTCACGTGGCTAATGTTTAAAGCGGCTATATACAGGCCTAGCTGACATTTAGAGTGTTTAATTCCAATTTTCCGTCACATTTTGAGCGAATTGACTGACTGCGGATACGAATTGGTTTGTTGGCGAATCGTCTGTTAACCGACGGAATTCTTAATCTCGACATCATTAGACGTTCTGTGTATATTTATGCAATCGAAAGTGAATAAGTTACACACTTCTCTGTCCAATCATTCATGCAACAGAGGCTGTCGTTCTTTTAGATGCGTTGCCTTCACAGCCAAGGATAGGACGGAGTATGAGAGCGGACAGGTTTATCGATGGGACTGACACTACCGTGACGACGCATTTGCTGCACATAGATGTGCATGCAGCCTACGTCCAATGAACACCTGCTCATCAATCATTGTTTCACGCTGTCAGCTATCTCTGCAGCCGTTCCTACATACATTCAGTCAGAGGTCGACCTGCATTACGCCGGCTTTTAAGTGATTAAAGCGCTGCTACGGGGACGTGGATATGCCGACGTCCGCCCGTGCGTCTGTCCGGTGCATTTGATGGGCGCTTTTAGCGACTGATGAACGTCGCTGGCGACGCACTGCACCGACTGCGGACGCAATTGTTAGCACTTAGCGCGCGCGCCGCACCGCGCAACCGACACACCAAGCCACCGGCAGAACGCCAAGCGCATCTATTCTCTCTGCATTATCACAATGGCGAGCCGGATTAGCAAAATGTTAATTTGTGCAACAAGTTCATCTGTTACTTAGCTGTAATTTCGCAGTTATTTCTTCGTCATTTCGACATCATTTCGACATGCTATACCCACCTGATCCTCTCGCTAGCGCTGGAAGCGTATAGACGTAGGCTATAGTTGTGGCTGAAATCGTTCCCTGCGAAAGGTAGTAATATCAAATTATTGCACATAATTCAATTACGTGACGGTCAATATCACGCGCGAAACTCGATGCAAGTTCAGCAAGTGCATAAGATCGCGCGACTGTAGATAAGGCGCAAAGAATATTTAAGGCTGTAGACGCGACGCTGTTTCCGACAAAGCACGACGCAACGACTTATAGTAGGAAACTGATGATTGTCAGCATGAGCTCTTCAAGGGTCGAGCTGCAGCAGGCAGGAGCAGCTGCAGTCCAGTGCACGACACTTTTGACTGCCGGTTGCATTGACAGAAATACTTTTTCGAACACATGTGACCTCTTTCATTTTCCGTTTTCGGGAGCCGCATTACATGTACGTACGCTGTGGTGATTATGATGATGATGCGACGACAACGTTATAGAGGCCGATCATTACAAGTGCGACTAACGCAATCTACCATCTTCAGCCACAGTCGTCAGTTATTTGTCAGTAACTGACAACTGCATGTTGAAAATAAGGAACAGGCGTTTAGGCGGCGTTTGAATGCAGACAGCTTGTCAGACTTTCGCACGTCATTCGGCAGCCTGTTCCATCGTAAGTGAGATCATCAACGCAAGACTAGCGCCTCGCATGGTAAGCAACAGACTCTCAACTGTCGCCCTACATATCCACGGAGGGTAGGTAACCAGGCTGAGTTGACGTCGGGATAGTTTACACCCGACGGTCAGTCGCCCATCCAAATAATAGTCGGATCCAACTTCTTTAGCGAAATACTCAGAGAATAAGCACACTGTTGCTGTGGTAAATTATACTTGTGTATATACTGTATATATATTTGGTAATGCTTAAGTGATGATTATCATTCATTATCGTTCTTTTCAGGTTAAGTAGATTTAATATTGGCTTTTCTGTCTTTTCTAACCCAGTGTGCTACCACGTGACGTGATGAATTGGATGGTGATACAAAGTCTGTAATCAAACCACGCAACCAAACCAGAACGGCAGCGGTTCATTCTGAGACGCTGTTGTCATCTGATTCCAAGTTGGAGAAAAGCTACAATGCCAACGACGTCGACGAAGCGACCTCAGCTGTTCTACTCGACCGATGCAGCGGCGGGTCGACTTACGAGACGCTGTATCGCCTTCGCCGTGTAGCGGCGCGCTGACGCGACATGTGCATGAATAATGCATGACAATGTTGCAGCAGCGTTGTGATGCTGTGCTGTGCAGATCGTCGAGGTGTGGCGCGGCGTGTGCCGGCCGGGCGGCCGGCAAGGAGCATGTCATGTCGAGACGGCGTCAGCGCACTCAAATAAAAACCCAATTTCGACGCCACTGCTGACAATCGGCGTGTTGCGATGTGACTGCATGGGCGAGGCAACCACGTCACAGGCGAGCATCGAAGCGCACCACTCATTGCGAATGCCCTGCAATGAAGCGGTCGCGTTCACATTCGACTGAGTTCTCGCTTAGAGGATTGGCTCGGCCGGCTCGTTCGCTTCCTGGCTTTGAATATGCGGACGCAATGAACAGCATGATACTGGACGAAGGTGTGGCAGTCCGACGTTGTTACGATGATGTTTGAGTCGAGGCCAGGCCGATGGAAACAGTGAGTACAGACCCTAAAGACTGTTGCAGGATAGGGAACACAGAGGAAGAAGCTCAGAGTCACACAGCAGACATTCCAATGGTCGTGTGACGTGCGTGACTCTGCAACCTTCGTCAGTTGCAGGTCCTGCTTGCGCATCCAGAGCTATCGAGGTCGTCGTACCTCGCTTGGGAGCAATCGGTGGACGCCCCGACATATTCGCTAGCTTGTTCACCGTGATGACGCTGACTGTCCCAACCGCACTCAGAACCCTTGAGTGCGGTAGCCATAGCAACTCTGTCTGGTCAACTGTGCGCAGCATGCTATGCAGCACTGGAATGAATAATGAATATTGATTATGATGATTATAATGATAATGATGAGTCGATCTCTACTCGACATAAATCTAATGATGATTCTTGCTCTGATGCATTGTACTTATATACCAGCTGGAGTAATTCCTGTTTTTAATGAAATTTCACGTCGTATTTTGAACTTCATTTATACGTGTTGCAACAGTGACTCGGTGTTAGAAATATCGTAAAGTTTGGCATTAATATATCGCGTATGCGCTCTCCTATTGGTCGAAATGCATGGTTCTGTTCTAGACACTTTAATATTCAAAATTTATGCGCAAACGTATTTTTACAGGACTAAAATGAGTAATTACCTTCGGTAGCCTATAGAGTGGACAGTGCGCGTGAGTTAGTTAAGATCCATGATGAATTGTTTTCGGTCAGACGATTTACTGCTGATAGTGAAGGTATTTGTTTTATGTTACATGAAATATTAAATCATTAGATTGGTGGCGCTCTTTGTTATTCTTCGTGTTTTAACTGCTTTTCGTAGTCTGTATGTGTTTTATATGTAATTTTTATAAAACTTTTGCTAATTTTTTTAGTTTTTGGTGGTGGTGCTTAATATTTGTGTTGTTTACGTTATTAGCTTTTTCTGGCGATTTTATTAGTATTTTTAACATTGTTTTTACTTTTTACACTGTGTGTACTATGTATACAATGTCTATAATAAATATATAAATAAATAAATAAATTTGACACCGCCGGTGATAATCTTGCTTTTGTTCAGTATTTACAGTAGTGCGTGCGGATTTGTGCTAGTGCCTTATGAGATCTAATAATAATAACAATAATAATAATAATAATACTAATAATAATACAAAATTTATAAAGCGCCATAATGCCGTTTGGCGGCTACAGAGGCTCTGTAGTAATAACAACAATAATAATAATAATAAAATAATATATATATAAACAGCACGTTTAGTTGTTCACTGTATCATTTGTAACGTGTCTGCTCTCAGCACCAGCAAGATAAATGTCATCTTCACACTCACACACAGTGACATATTAGTGAATGATTAAGTCGGACAGTGGTCGACTGATAATCAAAGCGAAGTTGTACGTCACAGTTGACGCCGACGCTGCAGCTCAGGCCGCTGACGGCGTTAATCTGCTATGATGGTTCGGATGACCTGCGGCTACGTTCTAATTCGACGCCGTCCTGCGCCGGCCGTGCACGCGACATGCAGTCGTCACTGTAATCTCGTTAATGGTACACAAAACACGCGTTCGCCCGCCTGACCTACTCTGATCACCGACTGTCTGTCTGCTGATGTACCATGTCCATGTTAGCCGCCAGCAACACACTGACGCCGTCGCCAAGTTCTACAGCTGACTCTTCTGTCTGTCTGTGGGAGTCATGCAGGCACGTGTTCGTCAGCGCCAGATCAGACGCTGCAGCACGTGTCCAGTCGACGCTGCTGCCGCTGCTGACTGGAGGCTGCAGCTGTCAACTTCGTTCATTAACAGTCGACACCTTCAGAGACCAATGACATCATACGCATTTCGCAGTCCATTCGTTTTTTCTTTCTGCTGTCCATGGTTAACTCGACTTGCGGCTATGCGGCGTTGGATTCGTAACTGGAAGACCGCGGGTTCAATTCTCAGCCGCTCCGCATATACAAGTGCCACTGTAAGCAACGCGTTCACACGTATGTGCCTCTATATAGTGAATATTGAGTTACTAGAGTAGACTGGGAGGTAAACAGGCACACCATGCGACTCAGTGGTCCATGTGAATGGTCCCAAAGCTTCAGATGGTTTCAGGCTGAGGGCCGATGAGTCGGAGATCAGCGTCTCACTAAAGCTCAGGAATGGTTTTACTTTTAAAGTCGAAAATTAAGTGTAAAGGACGGCGTCTCGTAAGAAGTGCAAGGTCAGGCTGTCAGTTAGAGAACGGTTCTCTATTGCAAGGCAGAAGCTAAAGCACTCGCGAACGGACACAAATTGACATAAGAACAAGCTGCTGCGTACTAACTTTCACATAACAGCTTCAGCGACAGATGCTGCCTAAGCGCGAGATTGCGAAAGCCTCCAAGTCTTCGGCGTCGCTTCGGCGAGCATCGGAGTCGTTCAATTCAATCGGTTTAAGTGTCGACTGCCGCGCAAGGAGATTGCTCGCAAAGAAATACGATTACTTACTTACTAAGTCGCTGTTGCAAGTAAGAATGAGAAAGCGAACAGGGGCGTAGCCAGAAATTTGGTTTGTGGATATAAATGGTGGCTGACATGGTAGCTATTTCCGCATATGAGAGGAGCACACCTAGCTAAGTTTAAGCAGTAAGTTTAGACACAGACGATACTACATTGTGTGTCATGCCATCATTGATCGTGAGTAACCACAACGAATTACCTTGGACTGTGTAGATATAAATCCCTTTTTAAATCGCAGTTATTACTTTAAATGTCTGCATGGAAACTCGTCGACTTTCTCCGGTTTTTGGACCTCAAGTAGTAGTAGTAGTAGTAGTAGTAGTCGATTTGTATAGCGCATTATGCAGTACCTGTAATGTTAGGCTTGAGGTCACCTTCGTTCAGCGTAATCGTCATCACATCACTGATCATCCATCGTACACGGTTGTCAACTGTGGGTGACCGAACTTTAACGGTCGTCGCTGCCCCCTCCCCACCTTCCCCAGTGTGTAGAACGTCGCATCGTCATTACGGGTTGTCTGCAGTCGTCCAAAGCTCATCTCTTCAGCCGTTGCTCCCTAGACTTTTTGTCGTACCTATGAACTGACAATTTTTTCATTATCGACACACTAACTGTTTTCGTTTCTTACTTACTTGTCTACGCCTGTGAGAGTGAAAGGAAAAGGGTGACGCACCAATTCGATGGTGACGTTTGCGCCGGGAATCAGCGGACTGACAGCATAGCGCTGTGTCACGTTGCTGGTCATTTGCAGAACGGCGACGCCCATGTTGCAGCGGATGCCAAACGAGATGCAGAAACCGAGACTGCTGAGCAGCGCCAGTTGGAATCGCGTGCTGCACGAACAGCAAGGACCACAGCAGCGTCGGCACGCCAGGCATGCTCGGTCGACGGCGCTTGGACCTTCGCTCGGTCCCGCCTCGTTCGACTCATCCAGGTAGTCATACTCATCGGCAGTCTTCTCCTCTTGACCGACGCCGCCAGATAAGCTGCAACCAGTAAAAGCAACTAACTGTCACACATACATGAGGTGCAGTTACGTCAGCTGAGCATAAAATCGCGCCGCCAAGTTGTTGTTAGTGTGAACAGAAAGTCAAAATGCGGCAACACACACACAAGTTTTCAATCATGCGTAAGTCTACGACGTTACACGACGTCAATGCCGACTTACAATATTCTTATGCTTCAGATTTGAATCAAAATTGTAGCTTTATTGGCAGGTTTCAATAAGATATATTTATTATTCGGTATTGAGGGCTGACTTTTTGGGGCCATCGCGTAAATACTTGTCTTGCAAGATGATGACGATAGGCCTACCTTAGACAGAATGAGGTCATCTTCACCGCATGAAAAATGTAGTAAAACCAGATCGCAACGAAAGCCGAATAGAAAGTCGATATCGAATGAAAAGTGAGGAAGCGACGACGTGTTAATGTGTGTGCGTGTTGGCGCGGAGAAGGTGTTGACGCTGGATGTACTGCATTGTCATGCATACAGATTGGATGCGAGAGCACCTGCTTGCAAGGCTACAGCAGGCTCACAGACTGATGTGTCCCACTGATACACCAGCCGCGTGAATAACAAGCAGATGTTCAATTATACGAAACAGCGCTATGGCCACGTTGTCGCATCGCGTCGTGTCTCGTTGCGAGTGTCTCGCAGACTGTCGTCGTAACGTCGTCATACGCATCGCCGTTTAGTGTTGCTTTTTCTTGCGTCCCATATGAATCATATAAATAGTGTCGAGTTAACTTCTAATTATTAACTGCAGACTAACAGAATTACCAAATTATTGCAAATAACCTATTAGAAGGCTAGAAGCTTGCTATGACCAGCCGTTTTCTGTTTCTGGACCAGGATGAACTTTGGAAAAGTTGAAACTGCGTTTCATGGCATTGTAGACTGTTGCTGTTCAAGCCAACAGCGCAAGCCAACTGCATAAACAATTCTAGTTGCTTATTTTTACTGTTATTACTCTGCCCACCCGCCCGCTCAGGTTTCTGTGGATTGCAGAAGCCTCAATGTTTTAGTTCTATTTGTTCATTATCGATCTTTTCATAACGCATTTAAGCACTTTTTACGTGTTTTGGTCATTATATCTGCCTGTGTTTCATGTTTTCGTCTTCCCAGACGTGAGTAAATGAGTTCAGGTGTCTTCTTTCGTGGCGTCATGACATTGTAAAAGTATTGTGGCTTTAGTGAGCTAAAATGAGTTATCAAATTTTACACAGTTCAATTGCTGTAGCCTTTGAAGCCATTAACACTATAGTAATACTTTAAAGTATACTAGCTATAACTTTTGCGAAATGACAAAGTTATCGCCAAACTAAGAATGGTGCAATTTTTGACGTACAGCAGTAGATCTATTCGTTGTTTGTTCTACTGTTGCACGTCTTTAAGTTTTCTGAGTTATGTGATGTCGAGTATATAAGATGACACTCACTGAATAGAAGCCTCACAGGGGAAACACTGCTCGTGTTACCGGTCAGCGATTTTATAACGTTATATGCTTTCTATTGACGCCCTGCGTACTTTCTATTGACCACAGGTGGCGTAGCGGCAGGAAAGGTCGTCGGTGGGATTGTGTGACAGGCTTGGTCAGTGTAGAAGCAAAATTGTTCAGTGTGAATTTCAAGATTTACAAACAACAGCAAAGCATCTGTGACTGTTATGTCTGTTATTCTGCCACAGATTTTACTTACACAACGAACAATCTTAATTAAAATGCGATTAATTACGACTGCTAGTCTGCAGTTGCTGTCAGCCTTCGGCCTTCACTACCGCGCGCGATTCATACATAATGTATTATTGACACGTCGAACGTGTCGAGTCGTGTCGTGTCGAGACGTGACGAGCCAAGTGGAATTTGGGCTTAAATGAAACAGTGACTGCATCAAGTTAAAAAACACAGCAAATAAACAACGACAGTCTTCAAATTTCCACTGTTCAAACATTTTTTGTTGAAGTGTAGTCTGAAATATATGAAATAAGTCGCACTAAGCATTTATTGCATATTTACGAACCGGCTACATAGCCAACTCGGAACATATTGAAACGGTTTATTGCGACGTTGCTATTGAAAATAGAGTAAAAACTAAACACTCATGATATCGTACTGTACAGAAGTCTGGGACGTTCTTAACTGATTGCAAGTCAGTGTTAAGTTCATTGTTATACTCAATGATGAACATTGATTTTCTAACATCACCAAAACTCAACACGGACTATCATCAGATCACCTTAAAGAGAGTTTGAGAGGCCGTGGCCACCCTTTCACTTTACAATATTTTAGAGAGACTGTTCATAGAAAGTTATCTTTTATTATCTTTGCAACGTCTTTTATTGTTTGGTTCTTGTTCGAGTTAATCAATTTTTTCTTAGCTTTATTTTTCGTATGGTTTGTATGTTTTTATGCAAATGTTGTAGCTTATGTTTAGTTATTGTCACGACTGTTCTTCTGTGTTTTTATCATTTGTATTGTGCACTATGTATTTATGTGTGATTACGCATGGTTAGGTTGCGGACTATGTGCGATTGAAACATATATTCAGAATAACTCAGTCAAACTCACTAAATCTGCTGAGCGTTTATGAGACTGAATCCAGCAGATGGCGTGATAAGTACAAACTGAAAGACTTAGAAATGTATGCAGTTGCGTGACAAGTCATTCATCAGTCGGTGACTGTAGGCTACGTACACAGCCATTGCCGACCGACAGACCACCTGAGACCCAGCCGCTTTGTCACGTTATCATTTAGAACGGCAACTGGCGACGCGACTCTTTGAAACTACGTTGAACGCTGTAAAACTTCAAACACGTTGTCTGGCGCGACGACTGATTCAGGATGTTGTGCAGCATTAATGAGCACGCACAGCAGTTTGCTACGTGTAGGCCTGCATGCATATTTGCGTCTTAAACAGTTTGTCATAAAAACAACTGCAGCGCGTTATGAGTCTATTTACGACGTGATTTGATATTTCGCCGGAGAATTGAGACGCAAACTCGAACTTCATAAAAACCATTTTACGCGCTCATCGGTTTCGAGCGAGCATAAAGATGAGTAACAGTTGGCAAACAATGTCCATATTTACACGTCTCAAACGTCTCAAAGTTTTATACGTGTGTTAAAACGGGGGTACTGAAAATGCGGGAGTGAAAAACGCAGGAGCTATAACGCATGGAAAGCTGTCAGAAGAGAAAACTATAAGATACCAGTAGTGTAAGCTAAAGCGAATCGGTCTCAGACAGACTGTGAACAATGCTCATGAACAGCGACCGGGCGTATATCCACATTCCGGTGAGTTAGGATTCGTGTTGGATATAGTATCAAATAATTACGGTGAAACTAAAAATCAGCGTTTAGGTATCCTTTAAACCCGGTATATTTTATGTTAACAACTATCATGCATCACAGAAAATTACCTAAATACAAAACAAAGGCCACCGCTGTTTTATAATGCAATAAAAATCACTGCTTATTCAATCAGAAGTCTAATGGCAATTTTTAGGAAATAACTTAAGGCTCTCTCACTGTATAATATTGGTTCAGCTTTCCATACGGCTATTTTCCACCCCCGCGATATACTCCCGATTTTTCCACTCCTTCATTTTCCACCCCTGTTACCCACTCCAGCATTTTCCACTCCTGAATTTCTCACCCTTGCATTTGTGACCGTAGCGCATTTTCCACTGCCGCATTTTCAGTCGCCCGGTTAAAACATCAATTTATCCCCGTTTTAACTGTTCAGTAATTTATCTGATTGTACCTTTTTGTAGAGCAACTATATGAGAATACTCGCTGCTTTGTTATTTTGTTCTTGTATTTATTACGTAACCACAAATAACTGGTTGCAATAGGCTACCTGGTTTGAACGTGTTCCGAAAGGAAACTGCGATCCCCTTTTCATCAGCGCCACTGCATTTGACAACACTAGAATAGATGCAACGTATAATTATTATTGTCAGCAAAAACCTGAATAAACATATTCCATGGGACAAATAAAGAGAAATATAAAATTGCGAATATAAGCATTAACAGATATCCCATAAATACGACCATGGCAGACGAGGACAATGGAGGCCAAAGAAGAGGTGCATGCTGGATAGTCATTTGGCTAGCCCGTTGCATGCAAAAAGATGAACTTGGATCTACTGTAGCCTAAACGCTGCTACTCAAATGTCACAAGACAGAAGTTTATAGCGAAAGTTTGTCAGCGAGTTTCTGACGTGTGATGTGTTTCTGAGTCAAAAAAAGTCGAGTGCTTCGTTTACGTGGATGGTATATTGCGGCTGTGCATGCAGAGTTATGACAAGAGTGGGTGAGTGCATGAACGGGATACCACGTTCGACGTTCAAGCGAACGAACGACAGCTCTGCGTGTCGCTCATACAATTGCCGAAGCAATATGGCGGCCGGAAGTAGGTGCGCGCATGCGCGTCGGAAGCAGCCGATGTCGATCAGTCAATACAGCGCAGTCCATTAGCAGTGAATGAGGAGCGTCTGTGCTTTGTTTTGCACGTTCAAACCACGACCACAGAGAATGGCGCGCCACGAGAGACGCACTCAGCGTGGACTATAAGCGACGCTGTGGCGATCGCTTCGCACACAGAACTGTAGATGTCGTCCATACTAAACCAACCAGCCAAGTTAACATATCAATGCGGTCCACACACACGCGCGCGCGCCAGCCCATCACCCTCATCACAGAGACACAGAGAAAAGAGGCATTGGCAGAAAATGTGAACTCAGTTATAAGCTTCACACATTATACATGTTGTTCATAGGCCTACAAAACGTAGAATAGGTACGAATATGAAATATAACGTACATTTCGTGAAGTTTTTTGTACTTCGATGACATAAGTAATGAGCATACGAATAAGCAAACTGACAAAGGCCAGTCGCAACTTCACAAGGTGGTTAAAACCAGTCGTTGAGTTAAACGGTGATTTTTAAACATGACTTTTTAAGAACTTTATGCTTGCGATCTCAGAAAATTGAGATTGCGCAAACTGAAGATAAATTTGGACTTTCTTCTTATTATAATTCTCGGATTCTTGGGAGAAACAGAAGTTATTTATCTGGTGTTTCAATGTTTCAGTGTGCTTTTTTCTCCACTCTAGGCCTGTCTATTTTGCATGTTTTATACTATATTATGTTCATGTTTTGGCGACTATTGGAGTCACACTGGTCTTTTCGAGCTCTCTTTCCCTTTTTAACTCGCATGCTGGCAACAATTACTTCTTAGAATTCATAATGCGCAGCCTAATTGGAAATGTGTCGTTGAACGAGCGGATACAGTGTTCGTGATGAAGTCGATCGCGGACGCAAGTTCGCCAGCACGACGCCGCTGCGACCACATCCTGCGCCCAACAATTTCCAACTGCGTCCGCAGCCAGCCGGCCGGGCGGTCGGTCAGCTGCGTCTCGCTGCAGCCTCCGGATGAGTCCGGATGTTATCTCCATTCACGTCGTAACAAAGTTACGCGGAGAGTGGAAGGCGGCGATGGCGGACGCAGGCACAGGCAGTAATCATGCGAAGAGGGCAATACATCCGCCGCCGCCGTGGCTGTCGTCGCCGGATCGAGTTAGTCACCAGCAACGACGAATACTTAGAACAAAAAGGACGACTGAGTGACGGTAGCAGCAGCGGCGGCGACGGCGACGGGAGACGGTGACTCGACGGACGCCGACTGTGAGTGTCGTCGTCGTCGTCGTAACCGACGTCGTCGTCGCAGTATACGACTGACATCGTTATCCAATTGACGAAATGCAATACGGTCTCACACCACTGGCTCCATCTGCCCGTGCCCGTCCCTATGCAGAGAGTGCACGACACATGCACTGCGCCCCATAACACTGAGGCCTACTGCGGCTGGACTCTCACGTTATGCACACAGCTTCCGCAACTTACCAGCCACCTAACAGACTCCAAGTTTGTCATTCGGATGCTCTACAGTATAAAGACGTGTACTGGTCACTGAACATTACTACAATTTTCATGGCGTCACAATTTTGTGTATATTTTACCAGTTTTACCTGCTACATTTGTGAACAACTGCGTCTTGATATTTGCTCATCAACGATTTCACTGTCATTAGAGTAAAGTTAATGAGGGGTTAGACAGTCCGAAATAAAGACGTCCTGAAATTCTTGTTCTCATTTTGTAGTCGTAATTTATGACAAATTTAGCCTTATTGCCGAGTTTTAATACAATTTAATGATAATTCGTGATAGTGACTTACTTTTTTGGGTCACCCTGTATACTTTCCTCAAAGAAGGGGGACCTGTACGCTGTTCACAATAGCGAATTTCGTCATAAACTGTATATATACATTATATTGGTCTTCTACGAGGTTTCCTTAAATAAATTTCAATAAATTTGAATAATTTTTTTCACGGCCAGTGGACATTAGGGGCAAATGCAGAGGTATTTGTACCCAATTGTGAATTACACGAGTCATCCCAACTACACGTCGGTGACCGTTACAAAGCAGTGAATGTGATAACATAACATGTTGACCAACATTTACAGCCCAAACCAAATTTCTGCCTGTAACATTTTTGCATGCATATTGTATTTGTCAGATTCAACAGGTGGATTGACTGCATTTAATACAGGCAATTAAATAGGCCTAACGCAGATGTAACGCTCCGCTTAGGCACCGTTGAGAACATCGCAATACATTCAGTGATGTTAGTCCTTGGCCTTGGCCTCGGGGGCTAGTACTTGATTTGGTCCATGGAGTCATAAACTGAAAAGCCAAAATGACGAAATGTGCAGTAAAGTGTTAATAGTCTTTATGCTTTGATTGCAGCGAAGTTGGTAATTAGTCAGATCCATTTAAAATATTTCGATTCTGGTACAGTTTGCGAAAGCCACTGACATCACACAGGGTGAGACAATGGTCACTGTAAGCTGTATCATCCCTACTGACCTACTGCCACTGTCAACACTGTGTGATCAGTATCTACTTCTCAAGTCGCTCTTCGAGTCATTATTCTGCATACGTGCCTCGACGGAACCAGTGGACAGAGTGTTCTCGGAGAGCGGTTTTGCTAATGCGGCCACATCGGGCTCGCATGTCGGATGACACAATGGAAATGCTGGTGTTTCTGGCTTGTAACACTGGAATATAAACTGCAGATGATGCCTAGGATATTTACTTTTTGACGATGACTAATATTTACATACTGTTGCAATGATACACAGGCGGTGATTTGTCTTGCTGTTGCAAACACTTGGCCTTGGCCTTGGTCTTGATACTAATTGTCTTGTGACGACTGTGTAGTCACGATTTTGCGGATTCCACACTCATCGCCCGTTTTGTCGTTCGAATTTTAACTTATAGAAAGAAGTAGTCTTGTTAAGCTTAGTGTGCGTCAGCTGTGAGGTCAAATCCGTTAGGGAGTCATTGTAAGCGTAAAGGCGATTAGTTCGACAATGATCAATTCCGACTGATATACTACGCCTTAGTAAAGAGTCACGGATCCGTAATTAACATAAACACTCTAATATTGATATCATAATTTGTCTCGGTAATGACGGAAACTCAATAAATAAATCAAATAAACTACACAAATTTAAATCTGTCACACAAAACGATGACAGGTATGCACACCCCCCACCACAAACTTGCAGAAGCACATCGGAAGACATCCGGGAGCAATCGGAAGTCCATCGGAAGACCCCCGGAAGACCTGCCTAGTGGCCACGCCCACTCCGAAAAGTATAAAAGGAGCTCGCGAGAGCTCATTCTTGTCTTGGATTTCGTCGAGTTCACATCGATAGCTTGAAAGC
>Ga0056115_1000523_pt1 | contig 17208 bp, 19 predicted proteins | sample WorMetOlspDAHAB1_FD_77007 | JGI IMG/M metagenome (GOLD analysis project Ga0056115, IMG submission 77007) | Marine gutless worms symbiont microbial communities from Max Planck institute for Marine Microbiology, Germany - Olavius sp. DAHAB.1 ...
CTTATTAAAATAAAAAAAGGCCTCAAATTTGAGACCCATTTATTCTGATAATCCCCCACTGCTTGTCAACTGATTCTAAAAAAACTCCTTCGTTTAAAAGTATTTAATCTGCTTATTAAGACCCGTGTCACGACAGCCCCTGGTAATGGAGTCTCACGAAAAACAGTTTCTCCGGTATTGACAACTGCCAGACAGCGTGTTGTTGGAACACCTAAAGCTTTCATGGCCTCACTCATGATGAACTCTCGGACAGCCGGACCGCGGGCACAACGACCATCACCCCCTCTGGAAAATGAGGTGCGGCCTGAACCTTTGAGCTGAATGTCCCACCTTTGCCCGGATTGATCTAGCACCTCTCCGAGAAGATGTGCTCTCCCGTCTCCAAGTTGGGGAACAAAACTGCCAAACTGGTGTCCTGCATAGGCAGTCGCAATGGGTTCTGATCCAGGTGCAATGTAATTTCCTGAAAAAGCTTGTGCAAGAGCAGCCGAATCATGTTTCATTTCATTTGGAATCATTAGCTGGTCAGCCAGGCTGGAATTCCACAAAAAGAGCTGGGGGTCCTGAACAGGTGTCGGCCGTATTCTTTCGTAAAAAACCTCATCTAAACTTGCGTAAGAATTTGAAAAATTCATTTATATCGTCTCTTGAGAAAAGCACCGTGTCACAAATTAACAGGTTGTTGCCCAAATCGACATTTTCTAAATGCAAATGACAATGAATTCTGCGACTCCAGCTCATACCTCAGGCAAGGGGTTAATATCTTGGTCAACTTTTAACCTTTGCATGTTGCGTGCAGAGCCATAAACCTCCTCTGTATTTCCATTGCATTTGCAGCCAGGCCGCCAGTCAACGTCCGGCTGTAACTTTGCCTTTCCTTTCATCTAATTTGCTCCCACCAATTCTCGGAATAAAATACTTTCTTATTGAATACGAGTTCTCCAATCCGGGGAGTGACCAAATCAATTTGTGCTTTACTTGCAGCCTCAAGGGTTAGTTTTATGGGTTCATCCCAATCATGATAGGCTAAATTGAAGGTCCCCCAGTGAACAGGAAACATCCGTTTGGCTCGAATTTCAATATGAGCCTGAACCGCATGCTGAGGATCCATGTGGATATCAAGCCATGAGTCTCCTGGTCCATAGGCGCCGATTTTTATGAAACTCATATCGAAAGGCCCTAAACGCTCCCCAATTTCCTTAAAGTGTCTTGAATACCCAGTGTCACCACTATAGTAAAATCGATGGTGTGGCCCAACCACTGACCAGGACGACCACAAGGTCGCTTTATAATCTGTAAGCCCACGTCCGGAATAATGCCGGGTGGGGGTGCAGATGATCTTGATTTCACCAACCATTTGATGTTGCCACCATTCCAGTTCATGAATTTGATTCTTAGAAACATTCCACCTTTCCAAGTGGGCTCCAATCCCCAAAGGCACAAAAAACTCAGTTCCCTTTTTCGAAAGGTGGATGATCGTTTTCATATCTAAATGGTCGTAATGGTCGTGAGAAATAACCACTGCGTCAATTTTTGGGAGATCTTGGAGCATAATGGGAGAAGGATGAAAACGTTCTGGGCCAAAATCAAAAGGAGAAGCATAATCGGAAAACACCGGATCGATCAACATCCTGATACCATCAATTTTTACATAAACGCTAGCATGCCCAATCCAAAACGCACGAAGAGTTGGAGTAGTTAAAAGGTTTAAGGATGATGCAGAAACGGGAACGACTGGAATCTTAGAAGGTGGAATCCGTATCTCATCATAAAAGAATGATTCAGTTAAAAACGACCAGACTTCGGATAAACTAAATGGAGATTGGGGTTCCACATTCACAAAACCACCCTCTTGATATTGAGGATTGGCTTTCACTCGTTCCAGCCTTTCTCCCGTAATTTTCCCTCCAAAAATGGGAAGAGATAAGGATAATGAATGAAGTGATCACTAAAATGATCATAAGCAGCAGAATAACTCCCCATAGTTTCTTACTTTTCAGTTTCATGCGGCACGCTAAGCTCTATTCGGCAGGCTACGTATTCTTCAGCGGGCGTGGACTTTTGCGCTCCGCTGATAGAATTTGCTGGGAAATATTGATTTTACAAAACCATTGGTTAGGAATATAGGTGTTTCATTAACACATTAGCGATCAGCTAAATCGCTTTGTTCGGCTTGGGCGAGATCTTTGAGGTATTTCGGGACCGGACGATTTGCAGCCACCAGCGCTTCGATCATGCGTGATGCAACCGCGTTTGCAGTCCAAACGCGATCTTTGCGCGGAATAATATCATAACCGGCGGCATTGAGAAACCTTATTACCTGATAGTTCCAGCCTGGTTCCTGAAAACGTTTTAGAAGCTTTTGGTCCATGCCGCCTTTGCGATTGTTATAGACGAGCACTGGAATAAATTCATTTTTGATAGCCTCGACGAGCAAGGGGTTTGTCAGAACTTCGCGGCCGAATTTTTGGACACCCGTGCAGCCTGGGACCTCCTGGAAAAGTACGAGTATGGGTTTGCCTGTTTTGGCACTTTTCTCTGAGGCGGCAACAAAGTCGCGTCCCCATCGAACGTCACCGACCTCGATATCAGTTTTTATCGTCTCGCCGCCGTAAGCTGTAACGCAGACAGCTAATATTATCAGAATTGTGCACACTCTCATTTTAGTTATTTTCCTCTATGAAGGGTTCAACTGTTACTCTATGCATTAATTTGTCTTTTGTCGAACGCTCCTCACTGCCTGAGTGAGGTGCCACAATATAAATCCTATTGAGTAATTTGGGATCACGTGCTTTTTATCAAAGAACATGCCATAAATTAGGTTTCAAATCTTGATCAGTGATTAATCGCCTTTTGTAATCACAAATCAAGATACGACCCCATTTTTCCTATTTGTCTGACTCCAACCTCATGGATAGGCTGCGCTTCGTGGTCCACCCAACTCACCCGTAGCATAGGCGATTTTATTTCCGAGCTAAAATTACCTCTGAGGGAAATAGCATTTGCTGATAATATTCCCTTATTTCCACATTGAAATCATGTTTTTTTAATGTATCTGTCAACGTAACACCACGACAACCACCCATTGTTTTAGGTGAAATATTATAAACTAAGTCATACAGCTTGCTACCAAAGCGTTCACCTTCGGTCATATTCACCAGGATTAGTTTTCCATCCTTTTTCAAAACACGTTTGAATTCCTCAAGTATTTTAGGCATTTCTTCAAATCGAATGAGATCAAACATATAATTATTGACCAGTATATCGATTGATTCATCTTCGATGTTTAGAATAAAGGCAGAGCCTATATTCAAAGAGTAGTTTGCCCCTGATAGTTTGCTTGCTCGCTTTATAGCCTTTGCGAGCATCCCTTTTGACAAATCAATACCTGTATTTGTTCCGTTTGGATTCCTTTTTAGTATTTCATAAAATGCCATCCCTGTTCCTACCGCCACTTCCAAAATGGACTGACCATCTTTTATTTCTGCAAGCTCTATTGCCCGATTTCTTGCTTTAGATTCTGTCAACATTCCCCAAAAATCATAGATTGGGGCAATCTTATCATACACAGAGCCGATGTTCTCTTGCCTGATTCTCGCATCTAGAGCTTTTGGGTCTTGACTACCGAAAGTTAATCCACAGCACGAAAATGATCCTCTCATTACTTTCTCCTATTACTTTGGTGGACAGCATTCATGAATACATACCTTAAAATTTGAAACTATGGTGTCAAACTATGGTGTCAAATCTTCATTAGTGATTTAACGTATTGGTATCTTCTCGCTAATGCTTTATCTTTATTAAGCTTTTCTTTTATGACCCTTGCCCGCTGACTTACCGATGAGTAGGTTAGACCGAATTTTTCACCAATTTGCTGATTGGTTGCCACTCCCAGCTGCCAGGCGATATAAATCAGCAAGTCGCGGTCCAATGTAGATGACTTTGAAATTATGGCTGAATTACGGCAAAGCTCCATGTCACATTTTATTATGCCGGCTGCCTTTGAAAGTATCTTGTCTAGATTGATACTCCTATTTACCTGCTTTTGGTGAGGCAGTTCCGCATGGGGTATGTCCGGAAGATAGCGCTTTTTTATTTTTTTGACAAACTTTTCGGTTCCAACAAATATCCCGTGGCGCAGGTCTTCCCAGGTACGTTGTTCCTCTTTAGAATATTTTTTCATAGATTCCCGGTAAGCCTGGTGATTGTCTTTCACATTAGCAAATTGCAATAAAATCGCGTCTGTATTCAACCAACTCTGTTTACTTTTGCCATATGCATATGCTCTGTAGCTGCTCCACTTATAGTCTGCAACCCGCCTAACCATTCCGGCTCTCAGTGGATTACGGTGAATATAGTAAGAAAGCTGCAATAGATAGGCGTCGTTTTGCACCAGCATATTTTTATAACGCCCCTGAAATAAATGGCCACTCCGATTGTGGCGCAGGTTGAATCGCTTTGTGTAGGTGGCGCCAAACCACTGCATGCTCCGGCACAGGTTTGCTCGATTAGTTCGAAATAACAGGTGATAGTGGTTGTCCATCAAAACGTAGGCAAATATGTCGATCTCAAAGCGTTTACCCATCTCTCCCACAGTGTTTAAAAAAACTTTCCGGTCTTCTTCCGTCACAACGATATCCTGTCTATCATTACCCCGTGATAAAACGTGATAAAGTGCCCCCTCATATTCTATTCGCCATGCTCGTGCCATAGCTTTTCTTTAGCAGAATCAAAACCAGCTTGTCAATATTTATTCACTAATGAAGATTTGACACCTTATTTTCTACTGTTCGTAATTAAAAAGCAGTATTTTGATTTTTTTAGCATCGAGCGTACGGTATTGTGACAGTGATTTAAAGAAGAGTTAAATGATTTTTGTTTGCTTTGTTTGTAAATTTCGAGAATTCTTCTTCCAATAGCTCTTCTAAATTTCTTAATCATAGTTTTCCCTTTAATTATACAAAAATAAAGGGATCAGCAACAAGATCAATCTATCAATGCCATATAGTCTCACCGTATAATGCCTATCTTTGAGGGGCGTGAACCTCCACCGTAACCCACTTCCTCTCAAGGCTTTTGGCGACGACATTATTGATCGACGGCGTCATTCTTATCGCCGCTTCTTTTTGATTCCAGTTCAATGTTGTATTCTTCATTTACCTGTCTTAATGTTTCTTCCAATACCATCAGCCGCTGTTTGTAGGCATCTCTATGCCCAAAAATTGTACGGACCATGTTATCATTGGCAAGAAGCCGGTCCTCCGGTGACATCCTGAGAAACATTGCAACCAACCCTTTATTAACACTCGAAGGATCTTTTTGTTCGGTTTCTTTAATCATCTGAATCTTGCATGAAAATTAATGAGAAGTTGAAATAATACTAAGGGGCTCCACTTGCATATGAAAGTCTCCGACTCGTGGATTATACAGGCTATTTTTTATATCTACAGAGGAAGTTTGGGGATGTAAATGATAAAAATGTTGAGTATTAAAGGGTAAAACGAATTGGTAACGCGGAATGATGGAATAGTTGTAACACAGCAGGTTCCCTTCCCACCGAGGGTGGACTTCATCCTGACAATCTTGTTGATCCTGTCAGATAAAAAATAATTAATCACCCCGCGGCAAGCCGAGGGTAATTAAACCCGGCAGATTTCACAGTCGCCTCCGCACATTTGTTGTGATCTGTGTAATCGGCGAAATCTGTGGATTAACGACCGGACATCCCAAACAACTCATCCTGCTCCCGCCGCAGTTGCCACATGCACGATTGTCCATCATGATCGATCATCCCGCAGGTTATCAGTATACCTTTTTCAATAGTGTGTTTCATCCTATTGCCGGCCGCCATATAATAGGGTACCGGACTGTCTGAAGTCATCCTTTCAGCCGGCAGTATTTCCGGAATCGCGCCCGCTATCGAGTGATCAGGTTGCATGATTAGGCGATAGCCTTGCTGCAGTGTTTGACTTGCCCGAGCTCCGACATCAACCCGGGGCTCAGGATCCGTGCCGCCGGTTGACAGTTTCAAATGATTTGCTGCCAGCACCGATGTCACTGTTTCAACCCCCAGCAGGTGATGCGGTCTGAAAATCATGGCCCGAGCACCGTCACGGCTGACCAGGTGCCCTTTGTCCTTCAAAAGCTGCCAGGTTTCGCGTCCCCGGCACTTTATGACGACAAAAACACCGCCGGCAAAACTGATTTCATCCGGTCGGCGCAGACAATTAACCATGTCAATCACACCTTCTTTATGGAGGATGCCCCCGTCGGCCCGATGGCACAAAATTTCAGGCATCTCGGTAATCCGCGCAATGGGTGCGTGCAGCTGAGGCGCGTCATAATTAAGACCGGTGGCATTAATGACGATTGCCATTTCGCAAAGATCCGCTACCGAAAATTGCGGCAAGGATTCAAGTGACTGTCGGCGCAGACTGATCCCCTGCTCCGTTGCGCCATCGGCCAGCCCCCACAAATCTTTCTCGATCAAAAGTACTGTCTGATCACCCCGGGTAATCGTTTTTGATTCGGGCTCATAAACGAAATCCAACTCACCGGCTTTGCCGGCACAAACGATTTCAAAACCCAGGGTCTCGGCCCATGAGATCAGCCCGATCAACAGGCTGGGTTGATCGCCGTCGGCCGGCGTGTAAACAAGCCCGTTTTTTTCAGCCAGCCGGTTCAATGTCGGCCCGACCACACAATCCGTCTCCTTGGTTACCATGACAACATGTTTGCCGTTTTCAATCGCCGATAGGGCATGATTCGCCCCGACCTCGGGCATTCCGCTGGCTTCGATCACAACGTCAATCGGCAGATCCATCAACAGCAGCGCATCCCTGACCACGGCCGTCTTGCCGGCAGCTACGGTATCATTCGCATCAGATGCGGTATGGCAGATGTTCAAATCTTCAGGAGCCATTCCGGCCAGTCGGCAGGCATCTTCGGCAACTTCAAGGTCCTGGTCACATACCACAGGCACCCGGATGCCGGGGATCAGACGCGCCTGGGCTAGGAAGGATCGTCCGAAAGCGCCGGTTCCGATTAGCCCGACATTTGTAACACCCTTGAGTTGAAATAATTTTTTGTAATTCACGGTTCTCCTCGGAACAGTTCAACGGTTCGGGGTTCAACCGGCGGCCGAAAAACGGCCCGGTCCAATCGAAAATGGAACTCTGATAAAGCGAATATCGAACAAGGAACAATGAATCCTCCTCCGGCGGACAAGTATCGAAGTAAGGAATTCTGTCTATTTTATTATGACAGGATCAACCGGATCGACAGGATATAGCCATATTCAGCAAAACAATCCTGTTATCCTGTCTGAATCAATTTTTCATACGAAGGTTCCAAGTTTATAGATCAACTTTATCGATGAATCAAATTGAAAAAATCTGTCCCATTTTTTTATGATCTATTAAGTGAAATTAACTCTTGACAAAATCCTTTTAAAACTGTACTGAATTTTGAATACAAAATACAATACTCAGTTTCAAGTCTTTTTTCTTTGCGACGAAAAGCTAACGTTATTGGTCAAGCAATGAACTTCCCCGCGGCAAATGCGGCGAATTGAACCCGGCAGAATTCGCAATCTCGACCTCACACTCATTATAACCTGTGTAATCTGCGAAATCTGTGGATTAAAACAAGAGAGCCCGTTGAATGATTAATCTCGGCGCACAACATGAAAACCTCGATCAGAAAGTCTACTCGATTCTAAAAGACATGATCATGGAGCGCAAGCTTTTGCCCGGTCAAAAAATTCCACAGGAAAAATTGGCCCGGGATCTGGGGATCAGCCGCACGCCGTTGATCGGCGCCCTGAAGTTTCTCGAGCAGGATAAACTGGTCGAATCCGTTCCCCGCAGAGGTTTTTTTGTTCGGCTATTCAGCATAGAAGAAATGGTATACATTTTCGAGCTGCGTGAAGTGTTGGAGGGGCTTGCCGCCAGGCGGGCGGCGGCTAAAGTCACCGACTCCCAGATCATCGAGCTGAATAGCTTTTTTAAGCACTTTGCCGGTCAGAAATCTATTTCAGACTATAAAGAGTATGCCCGCGAAGACCGACGATTTCATAGTTTTGTAATCGATGTTGGTGCCAAGGAATTTTTAAAAAGTATTTTGCAAACGACCAATATTATCAGCTTCAGCTATCAGGTTCTGCACACCGAAGGCCTGGTCAGACCACCCAATGAGACCATTCAAGAACATCTCGCGGTGATCGAGGCCATCAAAAAGAGAAATTCCGTAGCCGCCGAAGAATTAATGCGTCAGCATTTCAAAAAATCCCTTGCCTATCTTAAGCGGGAGATCAATGGCGGGGAAAATAGTTAACGGTGAAACAACCGTTCCATTAACAGTGCAAGCTTGATGAAAGGAGGGATGCGCGTCAATAATAAAAGAACTGTATCTGGCCAATAACAGCGGCGGGACCTATGGTCCTGAAACAAAAACGTAAACACATAGTGAGGAGGGTTTGAAATGAAAAAGACTCTAATTTTTTGTTTGATAGTACTTCTGGCCGTTACGACCGGCGCTTTCGCCAAGGGTTTTCCCAAAAGGGACATTACCAATGTGGTCGTCTGGGGTGCCGGCGGCGGAACTGATACTTGCAACCGCATCATCAGTGCCGAAATGGCTAAAGTCCTTGGGGTTAACGTCAACGTTATCAATAAAACCGGTGGGGTTGCCGGTTCGGTGGGCATGAATTTCGGCTACTCCCGCAAACACGACGGGTACACGTTGACCGGTCTGTCCGAGTCGAATGTTACCGCCGGTGTCCAGGGCGGTTGGGATAAAAAATTTGATGTCTGGGATGTGTTTATCGTTGGCGGATCGCCGGACGTGATTTCAGTGACTCCCAACACCCCCTACAAGACGCTTAAAGACCTGATCGAAGCGGCCAAAGCGAACCCGAAAAGCATCAAAGCGGCTGCCAGTGGGGCCGGCTCGATTCACCACTTAAACCTGTTAGCGGTTGAAAACGGCTCCGGTGCCAAGTTCAATTTCATTCCCTACAAAGGTTCTGCCCCCAGCCAGAATGCCGCAATGGCGGGCGAGGTATCCGTGGTTGTCACCTCTTTGGCCGAGCAACAGCAATTGCTGCGCGGCGGCAAATTGCGTCCGCTGGGGATGCTGATTCCGGATGAGTTTATGGTTGAAGGATTGGGATCGATCCCATCTTCATTTGATTCATACCCCGGCCTGTCAAAATACCTGCCGATTTCTCAAGCCATCGGATTTGCGGTTCCGGCAGACGCCCCGGCTGAAAACAAAGCAGTCCTGGTGGATGCTTTCAAAAAGGCCATCGCCACCGATAAGGTGCAAAAATGGGCCAAAGAAAACTATTACCTGCTGTCCGGCAAAACCGGTGCGGAGTCAAAGGCTGTATTTGACGCGCTCGAATCGAATTTTGCCTGGACTCTGTGGGAACTCAAAGCCGCCAAAGTAAATCCGGCCACTCTGGGTATTCCCAAACCGTAAACCAACAACCTGAAAAAAGCCGGGTACGAGCCGGTACCCGGCTTTTTAGTTCTTAGTTATAAGTTATTTGTTATTATAAAAAGGTATAACAATCATGTTGGAAAAAGAAAACCTCCGCAAAGCGGATGTTTATTCGGGCGCGATCATTTGTCTATTCGGACTGTGGGTGGTTCTGCAGGCTTTAAAAATGCCCATGAAAGACAGCTGGGGCGGTGTTCAGAACGTCTGGTATGTTTCCCCGGCCATCTTTCCATTGTTTGTCGGCTGCATAATTATGCTGCTGGGAGGATTGCTGTGCCGAACCGCACTGAAAACCATCGGATTTAAGGCGTTTGCCCAAACGGCCCGCTGGCTGTCGAGCAAAGCGCTTTTGAGTTTTTTAAATTCCATCCCAAATCTGCGGTTTTACGCCATCGCGGTGTTATTATTGTCGTTTGTATTTCTGAATATACCACGCATTGATTTCTTTTTGAGTGCGGTACTATTCCTGGTGGTGTTTATTACTTCTTTTTACTTTGATGATGCCGGATTGCTTATAAAGCTTTTTTTTCTTCTATCTGGCAGGTGTCATCGGTTTAATCATTTACATTTCAATCGGACTGAACGAGCCATTGAGCCGGGTTGTGCCTTTCCCGGCTGATATTCTGGTGCTGTGCTTCATCGTCGCCTACTGTGTATATGCATGGATGCTGATTCGCAATAATGCCGCCCTGCGCAAAAAATATCGCACAGCAATGATTATCGCCATCGCCGCGCCATTTATCGTTGGCTTGATCTTTAAATATTTTCTCCTGGTGCCGATGCCGGCTGAAGGCATAGTCGTAACGGTGATGGATTACTTCTGGTACCTCGAGTTCCTAGAATGAGAATTATTAGCCACCAAGACACGAAGGCACAAAGAAAAAATATAACCTTTGTGGCTTAGTGCCTTCGTGGCAAAACTAAACCCCTTAGTTGGGGTAAACGCTGATAAACCAGAGGCTCGGGCAAGATTCAAACAATATCAATATCTAAGGGGAAAATGATTCAATGATCGTACTTGAACGCATCGGGTTCTACTTCCAAACCGTATTTCACATAGCGTCTGACCCGGTTCACATTGCTATTCTTTTTGGCTCCGTTATGCTGGGAATAATGTTCGGGGCGATGCCGGGACTCACATCCACGCTGGGTGTGGCGCTTTTAACCGCCCTGACTTACGGTATGGATACGGCCACCGCCATGGTTTGTCTATTGGCAATATACGTCGGTGGAACCTACGGCGGATCCTATGCATCTATTCTGATCAATATACCCGGCACGGCAGCTTCAGCGGCCACCGCGCTGGATGGATACCCGCTGGCTCGCAAAGGTGAAGGCGGTCGCGCCATTGGCCTGACGACCACCGCATCGGCTATTGGGACGATTATCAGCATGCTGTTTCTGGTGAGTATCTCGCCGATGATATCGTTTTTTGCACTGCAGTTTACATCCTTTGAATTTTTTCTTCTGGCCTTTTTCGGAATTATCATCAGTGGTACGCTGACCAGCCCGGATCTGGTCATCAAGGGCTGGATTGCCGGCTTTTTAGGACTGTTTCTGGCCTGTGTCGGTCGCGACATGCTGCAATTTTATCCGCGCTTTACTTTTGGGATTCCCGAGTTGGATAGCGGCGTCGAAGTGGTACCAGTGTTAATCGGCGCCTTCGGCATCCCCCAGATCATTCAGGTGCTCAAGGACCGGTTTCAGATCGGTGAAACCCAGAAGTTCCAGAAAATATTACCCGAATTCGGCACGATTGTCAGAAACATTCCGCGAATCATTCGTTCGGCCCTTATCGGCGTGGGAATTGGATCCGTGCCGGGCATCGGGGAAGACATAGCCGCCTGGGTTTCATATGGCGCCGCCAAAAATACCTCTAAACACCCCGAGCGTTTCGGCAAAGGTGAAATCACCGCAGTACTGTCTACGGAGGTGGCCAACAATGCCTGTGTCGGTGGGGCCATGATTCCGCTCTTAAACCTGGGCATCCCCGGCAGCCCGCCGGCCGCCATGCTGCTGGGCGCCCTCATGCTGCACGGTGTCACTCCAGGGCCGATGATCACCTTTGAACACCCCAATTTTATCGTTGAAGTAGCGGCCATCCTGCTGCTGGCTTCCATGGCAATGTGGGTGGTAGGCATGCTGCTGGCCAAACAAGTCGTCAAGGTGCTGCGCATCCCGACTCAGATTTTCATGCCGATCATCGGCGTGCTGTGCATCATCGGCTCCTATGCTCTCGGAATGAATATTTTCAATCTGTACCTGATGCTGCCGGTTGGAATAATCAGCTATTTTCTGATCGAGATGGGCTATCCTATCGCCCCGTTGGTGATTGGTGTTATTCTTGGCCCCATGGCCGACGAAAACCTGAGAAGGGCCCTGATGGTTTCCCAGGGAAGCTTTATGCCGGTATTCACCCGCCCGGTGGCGCTGCTGCTTTTTCTGGTCATCGTCTGGACCGTTCTCAGTCAGTTTCCGCTATTTAAAAACTTAAAAGACCGATTGCTGGCCAGGATCTGGCCCCGCCGATTCGGCAAATCCGATAAGGGGCAGGAGGAATAGTCTATTGATCGGCGTATCACCGGCATACTATATCTCGCGCTTCACGGATGAATTTACGCCATCCGATGTTGCCAATTGTCTGGCCGACATCTCCCAGATGGGTTTCAGCGGTTTCCAGCTTGAGGTTTACCATCGCAAGAATCTAAAACTTTGGCTGGATGGCGGATCAGCACTGGTCCGGCAGCGGGCGGACGATCTGAACCTGATGCCGACGCAATTTGTGGCCCACTTTATGCTGGCGGCCTTTGCCGATCCGGAAAATTTGATGTCTGATCTCGGTCTGGAAGCCATGCCGGCGGTGCTGGATGTTGTCAGCCATTTTGAAACTTGCCGCTTCATCACCGTGCCACTGGGTGTTTTCGAGATGCCCCGGGATACGTCACCCCAAAATTTCAGGACATATTATAGCCGCTGTGTTGAAAAAATCGGCAGATTACTCAAAATAGTCGAGGCTGCCGGTTATCGACTGGCTCTTGAAATCATGCCTACGGCCCTTATCGGTGGCATTGATGGATTTATGCGCCTTTGCGATCATCTTGGTACCAGCTCTCTGGGGTTGAATTTCGATACCGGTCACGCCTGGGCGGCCAAGGAGAATCTTTATTTGATACCGGCTAAACTCGGGCGCCAGATATTAGGCACCCATTTGTGTGACAATTTTGGACATGAAAACCAATCCCTGCCGCCCGGGGCAGGTTCCATAGATTGGCGGCGGATTATCGCCGGTCTTAATGCCGCCGGTTACCGGGGATCTTTTGATATTGAAATCGTGTGCCAACCTGAGGCCGTTCGTCAGCAATACAGCGAAGGCCGCGTGTTTATCGAAAAACTTATAAATACCCAACCCGGATAAACCGGGAAGAATAGCCACAAAGGCACTACACTAAGAAAAAATGTTTGTTTAAATTAAACTTCGGGACTTGGTGTCTTGGAGGCAAAAAAATTTTGTTAGATAAATCCTTCGCAAACATGATGTGATTTCAATAAATAGGTACTAAATATTCAATCTTCAATTTTCAATAGTCTATTCCGGCGAACCCGGACAGGGAGGAAACTATGTTGAATATGGCCATTATCACCGGCTTTTTATCCAAAACCAAAGACCGTTTTCACGAATACAACAAGCCGCTCGAGTTGGATCAAAAATTTGCACTAATGACTGAAATTGACGGCTACGACGGCGTTGAAATCGTTTATCCTTATGAAGTCAACGATCCCCAGGAAACCAGAGAGCTTTTAAAAAAGCATGATTTAAAGGTCGCCGCGGTGAACGTAAATGTGAAGGCTGAGCCGGAATTTCGCAATGGCGGGTTGACGTCCCACAATAAGGACATCCGTGATAAAGCGGTGCGTTTCATCAAAGAGGCTAAAGATTTTGCCGCCGGCGTCGGCGCCGACAAGGTCACCTGCTGCCCGCTGGGCGACGGCTACGAGTTTTCCTTCCAGTATGATTATGCCGTCACCTGGAAATACCTGGTGGATGCCTTCGGCGAAGCCGGCGCCCACCGGCCGGAGATTCCGCTTTTCGTCGAATACAAACCCAGTGAAACCCGCGGGCGTTGTTTTGTCGACACGGCGGCTAAGGCCCTGTGCCTGCTAAACGATATTCAAAACAAGGACATGGGGGTCACCTTGGACTTCGGACATTCCATGTACGGCAACGAGAATCCGGCCGAAGCCTTTGTGCTGCTGTCCGAAAGCCCTTATAAAGCCTATATTCACATCAACGACAACGACGGCAAATGGGACTGGGACTACTTCTGCGGCACCAAGCATTTTCTGGAGTATATCGAGTTTCTTTACTACCTAAAAAAATACGATTACCAGGATTATATGACTTCCGACACCTCGCCTACCCGCTGGGATATAATCGGAACATTTGAGGCCAACAGCAGAATGTCGAACAAGATCTGGGGGCTTCTGGAGCAGATCGATAACCTGGAATTCGAACGTCTGATATCCGGCGACGATTACTTGAAAACCTGGCAATTTATTGAAAATAACCTATTTTCGCTTAAATAAATTATGAATAATCCAATTCTAATCAGTACTGCCGCCTATGACGGCTATGATCTGGCAACCGCTTTCAAAGAAATCTCCGGAACCGGCGTCGATCTGGTTGAGATAGCATTTATCGAAGGCTACACGGACCCGTTCACCGAAGACTATTTTAGCGACGGCAACGCCGCCAAAATCAAGAGCCTGCTCACTGAATACGGTTTAAAGTGCCTGTCCTTTTCTTCTCACGTGGACCTGTCCCGGGACGGAATTGTAGAGGTATTTAACAATCGCATGGCGTTTGCCAATAAGCTCGGCGCAAAATATATCGTGTCCAACGCAGCCCCGCTGCAGAACAAAAACCGGTTCATGCAAAATATCAGAGAATTAGGTCAAACAGCTGCCGGGTTGAATATGGTGATCGTGCTTGAAAATCCGGGAGACGGCAAGGCCAATGTGATGGATTCCGGCGAACCGTCAGCCCGCTTGATCGAGGAAATCGGTCAGGAATCGGTTAAAATAAATTACGACTTCGGCAATTTATTGTCCCATTGTTTTGAAAAAATACGACCGGAAGAAGATTATAAATTTGTACGTGACTGTGCGGTGCATTATCACATAAAAGATGTTGCCTCCGATGATTCCGGATGGTATTTCACGGAAATCGGGAAAGGCACCATCGATTACCGGGAAATATTAAAAGAACTGGCGGCCCTGTCGGAACCGGTGCCCATATCACTTGAGATTCCGTTGAGGATCAGGCGCGCGCCGGATGCCTCCCCGCGTAGGGAATCACAACCGATAGATCTGGCAAAAATTCGACAGGTGATGGAAAGTTCGGTTAATTTCGTCAAGACCGCCCTTGCCATCTGAGCGGTAATAGTAGAAAATAAGGGGCTTTATTTTAGTCTTTTATCATTTAGTTAGCCACGAATTGAGACAAATAACCACGAAATAATCAATAATCAAAAAACAGGGGCACTTATATCTAAAAATAAATTTCGTGAAAATTCGTGTTAATTCGTGGCTAATTTAAAACACCTAAACGGTTATAATTATTAAGGAGAAATACAGATGAATAAAATAGCAATCGGCTGCGACCCCAATGCAGTGGGACTTAAGGAGGCCATTATCAAACATCTGGCCGAATTGGGATATGAATGCGAAGACTACGGCAGCGATGATCCGATTTATGCCAATGTGGCCATAGATGTGGCAGAAGCAGTAGCATCCGGCAAACATGAACGCGGCATATTGATGTGCGGCACCGGAATCGGCATGTGCATCACGGCCAATAAGGTACCCGGTGCGTATGCGGCGCTCTGTGCGGATGCCTATTCCACCGAACGTTCGATAAAAAGCAATAACGCCAATATCATGACCCTGGGTGAGCAGGTCACCGGCGTGCAACTGGCCAAAAGCCTGGTGAGCATTTGGATGAAGGCCGAATATGAGCCCGGCGGACGTTCGGAATCTAAAATCCAGCGTATTTATGATTATGCTCAGGAGCACGACAAATGATGTCGGTTGGCCCGTTGAGCTCGTTAGTCCGTTGTGAATCCGTTGGACGGTTATCGTTTAATATGGAATGTGTACCTTATTTTAACGGGCAAACCGGCAGACGGGCCCACCGGCAAACCTAGTTTTCTAAACCGGAGGTTACCATGAAGAAATTCATCAACGATCCCTATGATGTAGTGGATGAAATGCTGGAAGGTTTTCTGGACGTCCACAAAAAATATGTCCGTAAATTGGATACGGCCAGAACGGTGGTAAGAACGGATGAGCCCGTAGCTGGTAAAGTCGGGGTCATCACCGGCGGCGGTTCGGGACACAAGCCGGCCTTTATCGGATTTGTCGGCCAGGGCATGCTCGATGCCGTGGCTGTGGGTGAAATCTTTACCTCGCCGCCGCCGCTGGCCTGTTTCGAAGCCGCCAAGGTTGCCAATGCCGGCAAAGGGGTGTTGTTTCTTTTGGGCAATTATGCCGGCGATGTCATGAATTTTCAATTGGCAGCCGATATGGCCCAAGCCGAGGGCATCGAGATCGCACAGGTCATCGGCACCGACGACGTGGGCTCCGGTCCGAAGGAAGAGGCCGACAAACGCCGCGGGGTGGTGGGTTCTTTCCTGGCCTGGAAGGTAGCCGGTGCCAAGGCGGCAGCCGGCGGCAATCTGCAGGAATGCAAAGCGGCGGTGGAAAAAGTGAACAACAACACCCGCACCCTGGGTGTCGCCCTTTCACCCTGCACGGTTCCCGCCAAAGGGTCACCGACCTTTACCCTGGCCGAAGACGAGATGGAATATGCGGTGGGCCACCATGGCGAAGCCGGCACGGAGAAAATCAAAATGCTGACGGCCGACGAAGTCACCGAAAAAATGGCCCTCGAAGTCATTGCCGACCTGCCCTACCAGTCCGGCGACGAAGTTGCCGTGCTGATCAATGGCCTGGGCGGCACGCCGCAACTGGAACTGTACATCTGCTATCGCAGAGTAAAACAGATGCTGGATGAACGGGGCATTAAAGTCGGACATTCATTTGTCGGTGAATTTTTTACCGGCCTTGAAATGGCCGGCTTTTCGGTCACTCTGATGAAGCTGGATGCCGAATTAAAAGAACTGCTGGCCGCCCCGGCGGATACTCCGTGCTTTAAGGTGATAGGGTAGTTTTCGGGTTGCGGGTTGCAGGTTGCAGGTTGCAGGTTGCAGGTTGCAGGTTGCAGGTTGCAGGTTGCAGGTTGGAAGGAATTCTGTCTTATTTAAAATCTAGAGATCCTTTACCATTTGCATATATAGAGTAAAATAGAATACCTTTTATTATAGGCTTTCAGATAATGTTTTTGGCAAGGCTAGAAGGAGCCCCCCTGAATAAGGTGTACAAGTAGTACATTGTTGAAGGGGGGCGACTGTTACCGCTGTCCAAAAGCTTTATCTGGAAGACTAAAGTAAATGTTTCATAGGTTATTATTTTCGATGCCTAACCAAGTCCCCCCTTTTCTAAAGGTGGACTCAGGGGGATTTTTAATGAACTACCCCGCGGCAAGCCGCGGAGTATCGGTGCTAAAACAACTTGAGTTGCTCGTAATGAAGTTTGGTATATTTCGCTTTATTGCCTTGTCTTTTAATATATTTTTGAATCACCGTC